>Ga0181527_1001302_pt1 | contig 25890 bp, 23 predicted proteins | sample PEATcosm2014_Bin_30_FD_119762 | JGI IMG/M metagenome (GOLD analysis project Ga0181527, IMG submission 119762) | Peatland microbial communities from MTU Mesocosm Facility, Houghton, MI, USA - PEATcosm2014_Bin06_60_metaG | ecosystem: Environmental > Terrestrial > Soil > Wetlands > Peat | place...
ACTTCGTCGGGGACGTAGGGGCGGGAGAAGTCGATGGCCGGCAGCAGCCGGCGGAGCGCGATCATGCCCGCCTCGCGGCACAGCGCCTCCAGGTCCGCGCCGACGAAGCCGTGGGTGATGGCGGCGAGGTGGGCCAGGTCGACGTCCTCGGCCAGGGGCATGCCGCGGCTGTGGATCTCGAGGATTTCGCGGCGCCCGTGCTGGTCGGGAATGGGGATCGAGATTTCGCGGTCAAAGCGGCCCGGCCGGCGGAGGGCGGGGTCCAGCGCCCCCGGCAGGTTCGTGGCCGCCAGCACGACCACGTGCTGCCGGCCGGACAGGCCGTCCATCAGCGCCAAGAGCTGCGCGACGACGCGTTTTTCCACGTCGCCCACGACCCGCTCGCGGCGCGGGGCGATGGCGTCGATCTCGTCCAGGAAGAGGATGGCCGGGGCGCGGCGCGCCGCCTCCTCGAACAGCTTCCGCAGGTGCGCTTCGCTCTCGCCGTAGAACTTGTGGATGATCTCCGGCCCGTTGACCGAGAAGAAATTGGCCTCGGTCTCGTGGGCCACCGCCCGGGCCAGCAGCGTCTTGCCGCAGCCGGGCGGGCCGTACAAGAGCACGCCCTTGGGAGCGTCGATCCCCAGCCGCTCGAACAGCTCCGGGTAGCGCAGCGGCAGCTCGACGATCTCCCGCACGCGCTCCACTTGCCGCTTCAGGCCGCCGATGTCCTCGTAGGAGAGCGGGGCCGCCGCCGCGGCCGGCGGGCCCTCCGCCGACTGAAGCTTCAGGAGCGTGTCGGACATCACCGTCACCGGCCCGGCGGGACACGTGCTGCGGACCAGGAAGTCTGCGCGGCGGCTGCCGAACAGCGCCACCCGCACGCGGTCGCCCGCAAGCACCGGCAAACCGTCCAGCAGGCCGCCGATATACTTCAAATCACGGGCCGTCGGGTTGCCGCCCTGCGAGCTGAGCACGACCTCTTCCGCCGGCTTGACCGAGGTGCGGCGGACGACGGCCGTCTCGCCCAGCCCCAGGCCGGCGTTCTCCCGCGCGACGCCGTCGATCTGCAGGTGCTGCTGGCCGCGGTGTTCCTTGAAGGCCGGCAGCACGCGGCAGACCGTCCGCCGCTTGCCCGCCACTTCCAGCATGTCGCCCACGTCCGCGCCCAGGCGCTGCATGTCGCAGGGGTCGATGCGGGCAATCCCCCGGCCGACGTCCTTGCCCGTCGACTCGGCGACCCGCAGGCTGATTTCGGCGAGCGGCGGCGACTTCACCATGTCTTCACCCTTCCTGTAGAAGACGCATCTTGCCTCTCTTCTTCCACCAGAGGCTGGAAGCCCCTGCTACGGGCGTTCCAGGCGGATGTTCAAGATCCCGTTGCTGCACTCCCAGCGCATGGCCTGCTCGGAAAAGCTGCCCGGCAGGGATACCTCTTTGCGATAGCGCTTCTCGCCGCGCTGGGCGCGGATCGTCAAGCGGTCCCCGCAGAGTTCCAACTGCACGTCCTTCTTGCTGACGCCGGGGATCTCGGCGAGCACGAGGACGTGGTCTTCCTCCTCGTGGACGTCACAGAGCGGCTCGCGGACGTCTTCCACCACCGCCTCTCCCGACGATTCGCGGTGGATGTTGCCGAAGGGCTCGATCTTGACCTCCTGTTGGCCGCCGTTGCCGATGTTGGTTTTGACGGAGAAGCCGTAGACGCCGCGGAGTTTGCCCTGCGGGTCGAGGCCCGGGATCTCGCCGCTCCGCGAGAGGTTCTGCCCGCTCTCGGCCAGGTCGGCCAGCTTCTCCATCATGCTTCCCAGCTTTCCCAGGAAGCCTCCCAAGTGGAAATCGAAGCCTGCGGCGCGCTGGTCGCGGTCGGAGACGCCGGGCGTTTGCGGGCCCGGCCGGTTCTTCTGTGCCTTTGGCATTGCCGCCTCCTTTTAGGGATCTGTGTGTTGCACGTTTTGTCGAAACTGGACGTAGTTTTCCCAGGGGGTGTTTACGGGCGGGGCCACGAGCGCCGCCGCCTGCCGCCCTAGGTGGTGCGGCGGCGCCGGCCGCTGCTCGGCCGGCTGCCACCACCAGGTGAGCCCCATCTCCCGCGCCTTGTCCACGGAAGCCACCAGCAGGCGGATCTGAATGCTCAAGAGCTCGATGTCGCACAGCTTGATCTTGATGTCCCCGGCAATCACCACGCCCTTGTCCAGCACCCGCTCGAGGATCTCGGCCAGGCCCTCCGAATGACAGGCACTTGGCAGGCGTTGGATCTCGGCCATGGCGATTCCTTTCCGGCAGGTGCTTATCGCAGCTTGCCGAGCGGTCCCAGGTCCAGGTTCAAGTCCTCGTCGGTCAGGCCGAATTGCTCCTTCAGCCGATCCAGCTCTTCGGCGAGCCGCAGGAAGGTCAATCCCAGTCGCTCGATTTCTTCCGCCGTCAGGGAGCCCGCGTCGATCCTCCGCAGGGCTTGCCGCTCCAGCAGCTCGCGGAGCAGCTCGACCAGGGTCAGCACGAGTTGCATCAGCCCGTGGCCGACGTTTTCGGGGTCCAGCCGGACGCGGGCCGGGAGCCGCGCGTCGGCCGCGGGCGCGAGCCGGGCACCGCGGGCGGCCTGCTCGCCGAAGAAGTCGGGAAAAACTGCGGCACAACCGGCCATGATCGGCTTCCCTTTACGCGCGGCACGAGCCCGCCGCGAGCCAGCCCGCCTGCCGTGCCGTCTCGGCGGAGCTGAGCATCAACTGCAAGCGGAGGTAAATCAACTCGATGTCGGCCACGGTGATCATCACGTCGCCCACCAGCACCACTCCCGTATGCAGCACGCGGTCCAGCAGCTCCACCAGGGTGGCGTCGCTCGGCTCGGCCAGCTCGCAGGGTTCCTGCTTCACGTGCACCCGGCGCCTCCTATCTGCCGGCATGCGTCCAGCCGGTCCAACAGCTCGCACTCGCGCCGGTCGAATTCCTCATCGCCGATGCGGTGCGCTTCGAGTTGCTGGTGCAATTCGGCCAGCGCGGCCATGACGGCTTCCTCCTGCTGTTCCAGGTCTTCCTGGGCCGCCTCGCGGACCTTTTGGCAAATGGCCGCCACGCCCTTGATCGGCGCCAGGAAAATGTCGTCTAAGAGGAACATGTCAGCTCCACTTCCGCAAAGTTATAGGGGGGCCAGGGGCCGTTGTATTCGAAGCGGTAATGGTCGTCGAACAGCCCCGCAGCCTGGCGGACGCCCTCCTCCCACTGTGCCTGGCGGCCGCTTTCCACCAGGCAGGCGCACTTCAGGATCATCCGCTCGTCGCCCGCATCGAGACTGCGGAGCTCGACGCACCAGGGCGCCAGCACTTCCTGGATGCGGTGGGCATGGCGTTGGCGGGCTTGCCGGAGCAAGGTCGCGAACAGCTCGCCCAGCGCGACTTTTTCCTCGACCGAGGGCGTGCGGCCGAGCCGAAACAGCCGGTCGCGCATGGCCTCCAGCTCCTGGTGCGTCGCCACGAAGTATTCGAAGACGTTGGACAGGTCCCAGTAGACCTTCAATCCCATCTCCACCTTGTGGTCGAGCCGCGCGAGCCGGCCGGCCAAGGCATCGTGGTTCTGCCGCAGCACGTCGCGGAGGTCGTCCTCGCGGTTGACCAGCCTGCCGAAGACGACGGGCAGGACGGGGGCCGCCTCGGCCAGGTCGCGCAGCACGCGGTGGTGGGCGGCCAGGTGCGCCCGCTGCGGGCGGAGCCTGGCCCCGCCCAGCCGGCTCACGACGGCCGCCAGGCCGCCCTCGGCGATCATTTCCACGGCAGCCCCCGCCACGCCGCTTACCAGCCCCACCGCGGCGCCGGCAGTCGTGATCCCGTAGAGATACAGCGCAGGGTGATGCGTTGCAGACGCCGGCCGCTCTGTCCCGGCTGCCGCGGGCGGGGTGGGCACCGCGCGGAGCATGGTCGCCATGCCGGGCGCAGTCCCGCGGCCGTCGGGATCGTCCTGGGCGGGTGCGGTGAACATCCTTGTCACGTCGAGTCCTCCTCGGTTTCATAAGAGATCACGTTCAGGTGGCGATCCAGCCGGACCACGCACGTGTGCGGGTCGAGCACCGGATGCTGCGTCTCCAGCCCCAGGGACTGAATGGTGCCGTTGGGCTGCCAGACCCGGGCCTCCGCCTCCCACGACGCCTCGCCGGAGTCGATCGGCAGGACCTTGCTGACATCAACCCGGGCGACGTCCGGCAGCGAGGCCGCCAAGAAGCGGCGGACGGCCGCCAGGGCATCCGTGAGGCTGGGGCGTGCGTCGGTGCATGATCCGGTCGCCATGGGTTGGGCCTTCAGTATTTCAACGTAAGGCTGCGCCGCGTGTGCCACTGCTTCGCAGAAGCAGTGCCCTCGCGACACTGCTTGCAAGCAAGCAGTGGCACACGGAGCATGGGTCGTCGCCTCTTTAGTATTTCAACGTAACGGTGCGCGGCTGGGCCGCCTGGCCATCGCCGGCCGCATCGGGAGGAACAGGCCGTAGGGTGGGTCGAAGGGCACCGACCGGGCACCGACGCGTAGCGTTGGTCGGCGTTGGTCTGCGAGCCCCACCATTTCCCGCCGCCCCGCTGGCGGCGAGGAGTTGGGCCTCTTCGCGCTCGATCTGGGTCATCTGGTTCTCCATTTCTTCCGCCCGCTTGAGGGCCGCGTCCCGCACCTTCCGGCACAGCGTGCGCCGCAACTCCAGGTTGGCCACCCGCAGGTACTTCCGGTGAGGATTCTGCACCTCGCTGGTGAGGCTGCTGCGGGTGGGAACGTCCTGCAAACCGCGATGCGGCCTGGTCTTCATACGAGCACCTCCTCCCATTCAGGGGAGGCGTGGGCCGGGCAGGCGCGTTGCCCTGCGGGACACCCGCTCGGGCGCCCGCTGGGTGGCTCGGCGGCCCGCGCCGGACCCCAAACCTCGTCGAGCACCTGCTGCAGGTCGTCCGCTGCAGACGGCGACCCCGCGGCGACAGCCGCGCGGCGCCCGGCGGCCCTGCCGCAGGGACCGCCCAGGCGGAGCACGTCCTGGCAAATCGCCCGCACCAGCGCATGGCGCGGGTCGCACGACAGCCCTCGGCAAGCCAGGACCCTGGAGAGCATGATCGCCACCCGCATGCTGGGATGCTGGCCGGTCGGGTCCCGCTGGCGGAAGTGGTGCACGAGGCGAACGATCTGCTCGGCCATTTCCGCTCCGACGCCGGCGGCGGCGGCGGCGATGGCCGCCTCGGTCTGCCGGTCGTAGTGCTCCATGTGAATGGTGATTAGCCGGTCCAGCAGGGCATCCTGGCTCTTGTGCACGCCCGCGTATTCCTGCGGGTTCGAGGTGAAGATCGCGCGGAAGCCGGGATGGACCTCCAGGTACCCGTCGTCGCCGTCGCAGGGCCGCGGCAGGGTCAGCAGCCGCTCACCCAGGACGCTCAACAGCACGTTGTTGGCCTCGGGGCGGCTCCGCGTGAACTCGTCGTAGATCAACACGTGGCCGCAGCGGCAGGCGGTGGTCAAGCGGTTGTCCACCCAGAGCACTTTCATCGTCTCCTCGGTTCGCACCACGGAGTGGATGAAGTTGTCGATCAGCTTGGTCTTGTGGTACCCCTGGTCGCTGCCCACCAGGTCCGAGCTGCCAAATTCATCGTCGCCGTGGATGAGGGTCACCGGGCGGCGGAGCCGAGCGGCCAGGTGCAGGGCCAAAGTCGTCTTCCCGGTGCCGGCCGGACCGGCCAGGTTGATCGGGTAGCCGGCCGTCAGGTACCCCAGCGCCCGATCCACGAGCTCTTCCAGTTGTGGGGTCAGCACGAACCGCGGGCTGGCCTCAGGCCAGATTTCTTCGTTGGCGTGCATAGCGCCGTGGCTTCCTTGGTCTAGCGGGTTCGCGGGCTCCGTCGCGCGGCGCCGTGGCGTTGCCGCAAGACTTCGCCGCCATGCCGCAGGTCGGCGGCCAGATCGGCCAACTGCCCCCGCGTCTGGCGGGCCTGCTCCTGCACCTTCCCGCGCAGATCCTTGAGCATCGCGGCGAACTCGGTCCGCCGGGTCGCGGCTTGCGCGGCCAGCCGGCTCCCGCTCTGCCGGGCCAGCTCGCGAACCTCGGCGCGCAGATCGCAGAGCAGCTTCTGCCGGCTCTCGTGCCCGTCATCCAGGGCCTGCCGTAAACGAACGAATGCGTCGGAAAAAACAGCCATGATCAGTCTCCTCGTAGAGAGTCGCGTGTCTCCGGGCAGCAGCGGCGGCTTCAGCTCCCACGGGGCCATGGTGTACTGTTGCAGCCGCCGCCGCTGTGCCGGAACACAGGGAAAGGAAGCGCGGCCCTTAGGCAGGCGTCGCCGCGCTGGCGGTCAAGCCGATCGCCTCGGCGTACTTCAAGTACGTCTCGACGCTGGCGATGACCACGCGGGCTTCGATCGAGAGCAGCTCGATGCCCACCAGCGAGACCTTCACAAAGGCGTCGATCACGATGCCCTTGTCCAGGATCCGGTCGATCACCTCCGACAGGTTGGAGGAATCCATGCTCTTCTGGATCTTTGCCATGACAAGAACCCTTTCACAACAACTAGTGCGATCCGCCGGCCCCAGGCTTACGCCACCCGCGGGTGCGGATCAGGACCATGCCTTGCAACCCGCTCCCTCGGGCAGTACGTGTTCCCGTGCATTCGTCGCAGCGGGCTGATGTTCTGGAGTCTTTCTTAGTTTCACATTCACCGCGAACTGCCTGATTTCACAAAAACCCTATCTCACATCGGCATCTTGTCAACTTGCTCTGCGTGTTTTTGGCGGCTCGATGCGCAGCGTCGCGCGCGCGGCTCTCGGCGCGCGACCGCGGGTCTCACACCGCGCACAGAAAGCGCGACCGAGATGTGGGCGACGAGGTTGCTCGGGGCGCCGATGCGAAGCCGCAAGCGGCCGGATCTTCGCAGGTTGGAAGCGATCAGCCCGCCGCGCCGAGCACCGCCACTTCCACGCCCAGCCGCCGCAGCGCGTCGAGCCGGTGCGCGGCGCCGAGAAAGACGATGCCGGTTTCGCCGTCGCAGAGGGTCGCGGCGATCCGCTCGGCGATGAAGCGGTCGCGCGCGGCCAGCACTTCAGCGGCCTCGCCGGGCAGTGCGGCCGCCGCGGCGGCGACGCACGGATCGCCCATCCGCCGCCGCTGCAACTGGTACTCGCGGATCAACAATTGCGGGTCTTCGGTGCCCATCAACACCGCCCCGCGGCGCATCAGCTCCAAAACGAGCTGATGGTTGAGGCTGCCTGCCGCTGCCAGCTCGCGGACGATGTCCGCTTCGCGGCCGCACAGCGGCAAGCCGTCCTGGTAGATCCGCACGTGCGCATAATCCCAGGGCATGGCCGCCAGCGCCCGGCCGATGTCGTCCCAGAGTTGCTGGACGGTCCGCTCGCGCTCCTTCCATGCCGCGGGACCGAGCCGCTGGAGATAGTGGGCCCGCACCGATTCCGCCAGGGATCCCAGATCCGCGGCGTTATGGATGACGGGGACAAACAGCACGCGTTTCATGGCGGAGTTCCACAAAGCCGCGACCGCCGGTCGCGCAAACCGGCCCATAAAGCCGCGACCGCCGGTCGCGGACGGCGGCCGAGCCCTATCATAGTCCGGCGCCCGGGGCGGAGGAAGGGGAGAGTTTGGCACCCGGGGCTTGCCCGGGCGGCCCGGCCGGAATAGACTTCATTTCTTCCGCATAAGAGACGAGCGAAGCCGGCCGCGTGCGCGCCGTTCGCACCATAAACGCCAAACGCCTTTCACGCTCTTCGCACCGCATGACCCCGCGACGCAGTCGCGGGGCTTTGTCCCCGACCCCCGACCCCCCCTCCCGCGATGCCTGGCGCCCCGTTACTGCTGAGTCCCGTGGAGCGGGTGGCCCTGGCCGCCTCGCCCTTTGACGACATCCGCTACCCGCCCGGGGAGAAGCTGCCCGTCATCACGGTCAACAGCTTTCCCGCCCTGGGCAAGCTGGCGGCGATGCGATTTCTGGAATGGGTCGGGGGGCATGTGGGCGGGGTGATTGCCTTGCCGACGGGCAAGACGCCGGAGCACTTCATCCGCTGGGTCTGCCGGCTGCTGGCCACGTGGGAGACGGACTCCACGCAGGCCGAGCTGGCGGCGGCCGGCGTCGATCCGGCCCGCCGCCCCGACATGCAAAGCCTGCATTTCGTGCAGATCGACGAATTCTATCCCGTCCACCCCACGCAGCAGAACAGCTTCCACTGGTACGTCAAGAACTTCTACCTCGAGGGCTTCCAGCTCGATCGCAGAAAGGCGCTGCTGATCGACTGCGCGGAGATTGGGCTGGAGCCGGGGCAAACGCTGGAAAACGTCTGGCCCGGCATGCGCGTCGACCTCACCTTGCGGACCCGCCACGCGCAGAGCGAGTTGGAAAAGACCCAGCAGGCCGTGCTGCACCGCATCGACCAGTGGTGCCAGGACTACGAAGAGCGGATCCGGGCGCTGGGGGGAATCGGCTTTTTCCTGGGCGGCATCGGGCCGGACGGACACATCGCCTTCAACGTCCGCGGCTCCGACCATTTTTCCACGACGCGCCTGACGTCGACGAACTACGAGACCCAGGCCGCGGCGGCCACCGACCTGGGCGGCATCGAGGTGGCCCGCCAGCGCCTGGTCATTACCATCGGACTGGGCACGATCCGCTTCAATCCCCAGTGCGCGGCGATCCTCATGGCGGCCGGCGAGGCGAAGGCCGAGGTGGTGGCGCGGGCGGTCGAAGGCCCGGCGGGCGTGCTGGTGCCGGCCAGCGGGCTGTGGGGGTTGCCCAGGGCGCGCTTCTACCTGACCCTGGGGGCGGCGCGGAAGCTCCGCCAGCGGCAGGCACGGCTGGCCGCCCGCTCGGACACGGTCGCCGACCACGAGGTCGAGGCGGCCCTGCTGGACGTGGCCTTGGCGCGGAACAAGCAGATCGTGGAGCTCTGCGACGAGGACGTGCGCAGCGACACCCTGGCCGCCGTGGTCGTCGGCCGCCGGGCGGAGCCGCTGGCCGCTTTGGCGCGGATGGTCCGCGACCGGCTCGTGCTGAAGATCGAGGCCGGCACCCGGCGGCTGCAGAACTCGCGCTTCCTGCACACCGAGCCGCATCACGACGACCTCATGCTGGGCTGCCTCCCCTATATCGTTCGCAACATCCGCGACCCGAGCAACGTACACTATTTCGTCACGCTCACCAGCGGGTTTACCGCGGTCACGAACCACTCGATGCTCGGCCGGCTGGAGCGGCTGCGGTCGTTCCTGGGCGCGCCCGCCTTCGCCGCCCTCGACGCGGAAGGCTACTTCGATCCGGCGAACCGCCGCGGGCGGGACCGCGACCTCTGGCAGTACCTCGACGGCATCGCGGCCCGCGACGAGCGGATGCGCGACGAAGGCGCCGCCCGCCGCCTCCTGCGCAACCTCGCCGAAACCTACCAGAAGGAAAAAGGGGACAGTCCCCATTTGTGCGAAGCACCCTCCGGGCCGTTCCGGCAAATGGGGACTGTCCCCTTTTTCCGGGCCATCGGCGACCGGGTGGCCGAGCTGGAACACTACTTTCGCACCGTCTATCCCGGCAAGAAGGACCCCGAGGCCGTGCAGGGCCTCAAGGGCATGTGCCGCGAGTGGGAGGCCGAGTGCCTTTGGGGATACTTCGGCTGGCAGTCCGCCAACGTCCGCCATTTGCGGCTCGGCTTTTACACGGGCGACATCTTCTCCCCCTCGCCCACTGTAGAGCGCGACGTGCCGCCGCTGCTCTCCCTGCTGGAAGAGACCGCTCCGGACCTGGTCAGCACCGTGTTGGATCCGGAGGCTTCCGGGCCGGACACGCATTACAAGGCGTTGCAGACGCTGAGCGAGGCCCTGCGGCAGTATGCCGAGCGGACCGGCCGGGGCGACTTGCGGATCGTGGGCTACCGCAACGTCTGGCAGCGGTTCCATCCGGCCGAGGCCAATCTCTACGTTCCCGTCTCGCTGAACATGTTCTCGGTGATGGACAGCGCGTTTCGCAACACGTTCGTCTCGCAGCGCGAGGCGTCCTTCCCCAGCCCCGAGCACGACGGCCCCTTCTGTGAGCTGGCCCAGAAAATCCAGGTGCAGCAGTACCAGGCCATGAAGACCTGCCTGGGCCGCCAGTGGTTCGCCGAGCACCCCAGCCCCCTGATCCGGGCAACCCGCGGCCTGGTGTTTCTCAACGAAATGACGGTCGAGGAGCTCGGCCAGCGGGCACGCACGCTCCGCCAGAGCACGGAAAGCTAAGGATGACGTTTAGCGGGCGGGCTTGCCCGCCGATTACGACCCCTCGATGCGAAACGCGGCGGGGCCGGCGGCCGTCAGAAAGAACGTAGCGGCCTGGGCGTGTTGCGGGAATTCCTGCCGGTAGGCGCGGGCCCAAGCTGTCAGGAATGCCTCGGCTTGGTCAGCCCGGACCAGTGCCCAAACACCGCCGCCAAAACCCGCCCCGAACGCCGAGGCGGCGGCCGCTCCCTGCTCCCGGGCCGTCCGCGCCAGGCAAACCGTCTCGGGCACCTGGTTGCCCAGCAGGTCCTCGGCGGCATGTTGAGAGCGGTCGACCCAGCGGCCGAAGGCCTCCATGTCTCCCCGCAGCAGGGCATCGCCGGCCGCCGGCATGACCTGCTGGTTCTCGATCAGGAAGTGTTCCAGGCGTGCCGCCAGGGCCGCCGGCTCGAACGGGCCAGGTCCCGCCGCCCGCACCATCGCGCGGAGCTGCTCTTCCGCCTCCGGGCCGCTGGCCAGCGCGGCGGCCAGGTGCGGGTCGTTGCGGCCGGTGGCTCGCCGCCAGAGGTCCGCCACAGCCGCGGCCAAGCGCGAGGCCCGATTGTACTGCTCTCGCGCCGAGCCGGTCTTCGCCGCCACCACCCCGCTGACGCCGACGGCGAACGTGTAATCCGGCGGCAGGGGGAGGACCCGTTCCAGTCGCACGGGGGCGTAGGCGTATTGCCGTAACTGCCCCGGCTTGGAAGTGAGGATGGCCGTCTGGTCTTCGCTGCCGCCGAACGTGCCCACCCCGCAATCGCCTTCCAGCGAGCCGAAGGTCTGGCCGTTCTCGATCGTGCCGAGGTAACCGGCCAGATCCTCCAGCGAGGCGATGTTCTGCCGGTATGGCTCGCGGGCGGCCAGTTGATTCACCTCGGCCAGGGCGAGGAAGATGGCGATCATCAGGGCGCTGGAGCTGCTCATCCCGGCGGCCGGCGGCAGATCGCTGGCAAAAGCGATGTCGGCACCCAAGAAGGGCGCGGGAAAGTTCCGCGCCAGCCGGCGGGCAACCGTCATGGGATAGTTCGACCAGTGGCCCACCGGCGGGCTGAGGTCTGGGTTGAAGGGAAAGTCGATCGCCTCGCCGCAGGCCGCGTCGAGCACGCGGATGTGGTCGTCCTGGCGCGGCCACGCGACCAGGCAGAACCCCCGCTCGGCCGCGGCCAGCAAGCTGCGGCCGCCCGCATAGTCCGTGTGCTTGCCCAGGACCTCGATCCGGCCGGGCACGAAGTAGGCCGCAGCCGGTGCATCGCGGCGGGGGCCATAGGCCGCAGCGGCCGCCGCGACCACGCCCTCCAGCATGGCTCCCTTCTGTTGGGCCGCAGCCGGGCTCAAACCGTGCTCGACAAGCCGGGGGATCGGGTCAAGAGGGTTCATCAGGATACCGGAGAGGACAGTCCCATTTTCGCAGCGGAAACGCGCGCTTGCAAGCCGTTTAGCGGGTGGGCTTGCCCGCCGTTTTGCCCCGTCGTTCCCGTGGCGGGCAGGGCACCATGCCCTGCATGGTCGCCCGCTGAACGCTCCCCCCTTTTGCCGTGCCCCGGCCCGCGTTATATTGGCCGCGGAAGATCGCCCTGTAGAAGGCTGCGGACCGCCAAGTTCGGCGCGGGTCTCCGACCCCGCCGAAACGGCCGACCGCAGGTCTCACGGGGTCTGGGAGACCTGTGGTCGGCAGCATGGCTCGGTCAGAGACCGGCCATAACAGCGGACCGAGCGACCCATTCCCGGCAGCAGAAACAACCCGAAAGGAGCAATGTCCATGTCCCTCGTCACGCGAACCTTCGTCTGGGTGATCGCCCTCGGCCTGGCCGCCACGGCCCATGCCAGCGATGCCTATTACAACATCCCGGTCCAGGATCTGAAGCTTGTGGAGGGGACCCTGCCCAAGCGGGAGCGGGTGGACTGGCGGGCGTACTCCAAGTTCCAGATGATGCCGCCCCGCGCGGCGTTGGACGGCCCCGGCGAGGTCTACGTGAGCGGGCGCTTGATGCCGGGCGAGGGCTGGGGTTCCGCCGTCGCGGCGCCGGCGTTCGTCGCCCCGCCCGCCGTCCCGCCGCCGGGTGGCTGGCAGCCGCCCCGCGACCCGATCGGCCCCGGGGTGCGGCTCCTCATCCGCGCGGAAGCAGGCAAGGACCTCGGCGGCGTGCTCGTCGTGCCCAATTCCGACCTGTCCGGCATGGTGGCCCTGCGGTTCACCGTGCCCGCCTCTGCCGCCAAACCCGAGGCCAAGGAGGCCTTTTACCACGGCAAGATCGCGCACTACGACGGACTGCTTTTCCGGCAGATACCGGGCGGGGCGTGGTTCCGCCACCAGGCCCGGCTCGCCCAGGCCGAACTCCACCTGCCTGCCAACACGGTCGGGCAACCGGCAACCTTCTTTCCCCCCGGCCGCCGCCACGACTTGGCGGAAACCTACGAGCTATTCACCGGCAGCCGGGCGCTGAGCGAGAACCTGCAGCTCGACCGGGCACTACCCCCGCTGCGGCCCGGCGAAACGCCCGTCAAAATCGATTCCATCCCCGGCATTACCATCCAGGAAATCGACTGGAAACCGCTGATAAAAGATGCCAAGCCGGCCCTCGACCCCTTGGCCGCGCTGATCCCGGCCGATCAGCACGCGGTCTTCTTCCCGACCTTCCAGGCGGCCGTTGCCATGGCCGACGAGACCAGCCAGCACGATACGCCCGTGCTGCGTTGGGCCCAGCCGCGGTCGGAAAATGCCGACGTGGTCCGCCGCTACCAGCAGCAGCTCGGCCTCTCGATGAGCACTATCGCCCGGCTATTGGGGCCGAAGCTGGCCAAGAGCGTGGCCTTGACCGGCTCCGACCCGTATTTCCCCAGCGGCACGGACGTAGCGGTGCTGTTCGAGACGCCGCACCCGGACACGCTGGAGACCCTGCTGCTGGCGCGGATCGCCATGGGCACCACCGGCCGCGAGGCCAAGCCGGCCCAGGGCGAAATCGGCGGGCTCCGCTACCAGGGCTTCCTCTCGCCGGACCGCAGCGTTTCCAGCTACGTGGCCCGGCTGCCGGGGGCGGTCGTGGTCACGAACTCGACATATCAGCTCGGCCGGCTGGCGGCGGTCCAGCAAGGCCGCGAGAAGTCCATTTCCACGCTGCCCGAATACATCTTCTTCCGCAACCGCTATAAGCTGGGCGATCCCGAGGAGACGGCCCTGGCGTTCTTGAGCGATCCGACGATCCGGCGGTGGTGCTCCGCCCGCTGGCGGATCGCCGATTCCCGCCGCACTCGCGCGGCCGCCTTGATGGCCGAGCTACAGGCATCGCAACTTGCCGGCCTGGTAACAAAAACCGTCCAGCCGGGCCCGATCCACACCGATCTGCCGGCCGCCGACTGTGGCGAGCTGACGCTGGGGCCGGGGGGCGTGCGGTCCGCGACCTACGGCACGCTGGACTTCATGACCCCCATCGGCGAGCTCGGGCTGGAGGAAGTCAGCCAAGCCGAGGCCCAGGCTTACGGCTTGTGGCGCGACGGCTACCAGCGGAACTGGAACTGGGCCTTCGACCCGATCGCCCTGCGGCTGAGCCTGGGCAAGACCAAGGTTGCGGCCGACTTGACCGTGATGCCGCTGATCGCCGCCACGCAATACCGCGAGATCATCTCCATCTCGCAGGGTGGCCGCTTCGAGCCCAACGACGGCGATCCCCACGAGGCCCTGGTCCAGCTCATCCTGGCCCTCAATCGCCAGTCGCCCATGGTCCGCAGTGCCGAGAACCTCGCCGCGATGGCGGGCCAAGCGATATCGCTCGGCTGGGTCGGATCGTCGGTTTCCGTCTATGCCGACGACGATCCCTTCTGGAAGGACCTGGCGAAAGTCAAGGAAGACGATCTCGACAAGTTCTTCCAGAAGAATGCCGGCCGCCTGCCCGTGGCCGCGCGGATCGAAGTCTCCAATCCGCTCAAGCTGGCCGCGTTCCTGACCATGGCCCGGGCGTTCATCGAGCAGACCTCGCCGGGCCTGACGCACTGGGAATCGCTGAAGTACAAGGAGCAGCCCTACGTGCGGATCACGCCGGTCAAGGGGGGCCGGGGCGTGCCGCAAGAAATGGAGAACCTGGCCATCTATTACACCTCGGTCGGCGGCGCCCTGACGATCACGCTGAGCGAGAGCGTACTCCAGCGGGCGATCGACCGCGGCCTGGCCCGGGTGCAGGCCGAGGGTAAGACCACCGAGGGTAAGTCTGCCGCGGCCGCCGGGCCCTGGCTGGGCTCGAATGCCGCCCTGCGGGTCGATCGCCGCATCCTGGAAATCGGCAACGCCCTGGGCCGCCGGCATTACGAAGAGCTGATGCAAACCCAGTGCTGGAACAACCTGCCGATCCTCAACGAGTGGAAGCGGCTCTATCCGGATCGCGATCCGGTCGAGGTCCACCGCTCGGTCTGGGGCGTGGAGCTGGTCTGTCCGGGCGGCGGGAAATACGTCTGGAACGAGAAGCTTCAGACGATGGAGTCCACGGTTTACGGCTCCCCGGCCGCGCCGAAGGTCGGTCCGCCCGCCCCGCCCGTGCTGGGCGGTTTCGCCGCGGCCGATTTTGGCCTGACCTTCGAGAACCAAGGGCTCCGCGCCCGCGCCGCCCTGAAGCGCCCCGCGGAGCGATAAGCCGCCCCGAGGGTCCCCTCTCCGCTGGGAGAGGGCTCGGGTGAGGGCCGCTTCGGCGAACACGTGACTGCCCAGCGACGAGTCGTTACAATGAGCTAATCGGCAGCCCGCAGCGCAGGAGCTGGCAATGAGTTTGTCACTGCGGAAGAGGGGATGGCTCGTACTCTCTCTTCTCTTGCTCGCCGGTCTACTTACATGGGTGGGGTTTTCGCGCGGCGGGAGGCCTCTGCCCACGGGTCCCCTGGTGACAATCTCGAAGGAGACGACGTACCTCACGGAGCCGCTCCGCCCGGACGGTTATGTGGATTACATCGCTGCGTTGAACCGGCAGCACAGCCGCGGCGTGACGCCCACGAACAACGCGGCCGTGCTTTTCATCAAGGCCGTGGGGCCGGCGGGCATCAAGCCGGGACACCGCGCGGAGTATTTTAGGCTCCTGGGGATCCCGCCGCTGCCGGATACGGGTGACTACTACGTGCCGTTCGATGCGTTTGCCAAGTCTGCGGCCGCCAAGCCGCGGCCCGCCGGGCAAAAGATCGTGAGGCAAGAGGAGCTGATGAAGCAGTACCTGGCGGCCAGCGGGCGACCTTGGTCGCGGGAGGAGCTTCCCCTGCTTGCCGAGTGGCTGGCGGCCAACGAGAAGCCGTTGGCGCTGGCGGTCGAGGCGTCAAAACGTCCGCGGTTTTTCGATCCGCTGGTTCCGGAGGGAGCGGGAACAATGGTGGGGGCCTCGCGTGAGACTATGCGGCTGAATACGGATCTCGGCCGCGGGTTGGTGCTCCGGGCGTTGCTGCGGCTGGGCGAGGGCCAGACGGAGGAAGCCTGGGCCGACCTGCTGGCCTGCCAGCGCTTCGCCCGGCTGGTGGGCCAGGGACCCATGCTTATCGATGCGCTCGTCGCGGTGGTCATCGAGGGTCTCGCCTTATCGGGGGACCAGGCCCTGTTGGAGAATGCCCCGCTCACGGCGGCCCGAGCCCTGCGGATGCGCGAGGAGCTGGGCAAGCTCCCGCCAATGCCGAAGATGGTTGACGCAATCGACGGACCCGAGCGATACATGTTTCTCGACTGCGTGGCGGCCGTGGCCCGCGGCGAGTCCCCGATGTTCGAGTGGGGCGTCCCCGAGGAGGGCCCGCTCGAATCGCTCCGCGACCCGGCCGCACGGAGCGCGATCGACTGGGACCTGGTCCTGCGGATGGGCAACGGTTGGTACGACAGGTCGGCCGACGTTCTCCGCCAACCCACCCGCGCCAGGCGGCGAGCGGCGGCCGCCGCGATCACCGAGGACATCGAAGCCCGGGCGCAGGAAGCCAAGAGCTGGAAGTCGCTCGCCCTGGACGCGCTGATCAACCGGCGAGAGGGCATGTCGCGGCGGATCGGGCTGGCGCTCATAGCCCTGATGCTGCCGGCGACGCACGCGGCGGGTGAGGCCGCAGATCGCTCGGCCATGAACTTCGAGGCAACCCGCCTCGGCTTCGCGCTGGCCGCGTACCGCGCGGACCACGGCGCCTTTCCCGCCAGGCTCGCCGACCTCGTGCCCAAGTACGCCGCCGAAATCCCCAAGGACCTCTTCGCCGATGCCGACCTCCGCTACAAGCTTGATGGCTCAGGCTGTCTTGTCTACAGCGTGGGCAGCAACGGCAAGGACGACGGCGGAAAAGGCCACGCCGACCGCAAGGACGGAGAAGACTGGGACGACCTGGCAGTTCGTCTGCCGGCGGCGCGAGGGGAAAAGGGGGCCGCACCGGCGCGGAACGCACCCTCACCCTAGCCCTCTCCCGGAGGGAGAGGGGACGCTGATTCCCGCCGATCGGGACCCGGGATAAACTCCGCCCGGGCCAGCGCTTGTAGCCCGGCCAGGTCCAACTTGCCGGTCCCCAGCAGCGGAATCGCCGCGACCTGCCGGAAACTGTCGGGCGACGGGACCCAAAGCGGCGGCAGGCCCTTTTCCAGCAGCCGTCGGCAGACCGTTTCCGGCGGTAGCCCCAGCCCACAGTGCAGCACGACCAGCCGCTCGCCCTTCTTTTCGTCGTGGACGGCGGCAACCGCCGCGCGCGGGCCGTCCGCGTCCGGCCCCACGATCTCCTGGATCAGCTCCTCGACGCGGACGTGCGGCACCATCTCGCCGCCGATCTTCGAGAAACGGCCCAGCCGGCCGGTGATCCAGAGGAAGCCGTCCGGGTCGATCGCGGCCACGTCGCCGGTCGAGTACCAGCCGTCGCGGAGGACCTCGGCGGTCAAATCCGCCCGGCCGAAGTAGCCCTGCATCACGTTGGGCCCGTTGACCAACAGCAGGCCTGCCGCCCCGGCGGGCAGCTCTTGGCGGCTCTGGGGATCGACCACGCGGACCGCCACGCCGGCCAGCGGGCGGCCCACCGACCCCTCGCGGCGGTTCTGCCCGCCGCTGGGGTCGCGGCTGGGCGGGGCGTTCACCGCCACCACCGGTGAGAGCTCGGTGGTCCCGTAGCCCTCGATCGGCCGCACGCCAAACCGCTGCTGGAACGCCTCGGCCAACCCGGCCGGCAGCTTTTCCGCCCCCGCCACCACCACCTCCAACGTGCGGAGATCCTCCGGCTCGCACCGCCGCAGGTAGCCGCGGAGGAAGGTCGGGGCGGCCACCAGGATCGTCGCGCCGTGCCGGCGGCACAAGCGGCCGATCTGCCGCGCCTCCAACGGCGTGTAGTGATAGACCGCCCGGGGATCCATCGTCAGGGCGGTCCAGAGCGTGGTCGTGTAGCCGAAGGAGTGGAACATGGGCAACACGCCCAAAAGCACGTCGCGCCCGGTGAGCTGGAGCACCGCTCCGAAGGCGTCCATGTTCGAGGCGAGGTTCCGCTGGCTGAGCATCACGCCCTTCGGTTGGCCCGTCGAGCCGGAAGTGAACATGACGGTCAGCAGGTCATCGGGCTGGACCTGCGTCAGCCGCAGCCGGCGCTCCAGCACCGCGGCGGGCAGGAGCCACGCCTGGGCAGCGGCGGCCAGCTTGTCCCACCACGTGAGCCGCTCGCGGAGATCCTCGACGTGGACCGTCTCGGCGTTCAACTTGAGGGGAAACCGCTCGGCCAGCCGCGGGCTGGTGAGCACGTGGCAGATGCCGCACTGGGCGATGCAGCCGTTCAGCACGTCGGCCGGCAGGGTGTAGTTCAGGTTCACCGCGATTCGCCGGTCGATCACCAGCGCGGCGTTGACCAGGGCCGCCCCCAGCGACGGCGGCAGCAGCACTCCGACGTACCGCTCGTCCGCCGCGAGCACCTCGCGGCGCAAGAGCCGGCGGAGGGCCAGGGTGCCCGCCAGCAGCCCCGCCCCCGACAGTGTCGCCCCGCTGGAATCGGCGAGCTTCCACCGCCACAGGTTCCGCCGGCACATCCGCAGAAACCTCCGCGGGAGCACGATGTCGGTGGGGGTGCGGGGCATGACGGAAGGATGAAGGAGCAAGGAAGAATGAACGGCCGCGGAAAGGTGCATGTTCCCTTTTCCCTGCCGGTCACACGATCTCACGTACCTCGACGCTCAAGGCCTCCGCGATTTTTCGAAGCGTGGCGACCTTCGAGCGGTCGGGCTGCTTGAAGACCTTGCTGATGAAACTCGGAGAGACACCCAGCCGCTCCGCCAGTTCTTTCTGGCTGACTCCCTTCGCGCGTGCCACGCGACCCAAGCGGCTTGCCACAAGGGCCGCGGGCGAGTCCTCGGTGAACTCGATGGCCTGTAGCTTCCGCGCGGCCAGCAGCTCGTCGTTCTTCTCCATCTCGGCACTGAGTTCACGCCGCAACACCGCGGGCAACTCTTGCCATGAGGGAGCCGGCCCGGCCTCGGCCCTCTGCTCGGCACGGAGCACCTCCCGAATGAACACGGCCAGTGCCTTGGCAAAGGGCTCACCCAAGCGGTCCAGCAGGTCTCGCGTCGAGGCACCTGGGCCACCAGTGTGAGGGGTATCTGCCGTAGCCATGACCCGGCTCCAAGCTGGTTGCAAAATGGGTGCCCGGATAGATCGCAATTCACTTCTAAGATATCAGCAGTTTACTCGCGAGTCAAGTTGGGGGGGCCAGGTTATCGATGTGGGTTACCACAATGCTAGCATTTGCTTCCATACCAAGTGTTGTAGCGAAAGTCCGCCACCGACTCAAGATACCGGAAATCGTTGCCAGAGTGGCCTGGGCCCACTAAACTCCGTGACGACTCGCATGTTTGTCAGGAGGTGGCGCACACAAGGGGTGTAGGGGTGTCCCCCCCCTCCGGCGATCGCTGGCCCGGCCAGCTCGAAGGATCCAGGCACATGAAGATTGAGTTGGTGGGCCAAGCGGCCGGGCTCTACAAGGGCAAGGAGCGGCTACCGACAGCAGATTGGGCGGAGTTGGAGGCGGACCTTTGGGGGACGCTCGAACTGCTGCGACAAGAGAAGCTTCCCCTCCCTGAGGCCGGCGGAGCCCCTGGCCCCTTCGCGCTGTATGCCCGCGATCTGGGCCCTTACCTTGCGGGCTGCGCGGACCTACGAGAATTGCCCGTCAAGGTCTCCTCGGGAGGCAAATGCGCCGTGCTCGCCGGCAAGGTGCTCGGCCCGGATCGGATACGAATCCATCGTATCCTGTTGCTTTGAGTCGCTTCCTGTTGTGGAGATTTCGCGGTCGGCGGCCGGGAGCAGGAGACCTTCGCTCGAAGCCGTGGGGTCGGGCTGCTTGAAGACCTTGCTGATGAAACACGGAACTACGGCAACATCTCGCGGACCGGGAGCAGCGCGGCGACGAGTTTCTTCTCGACTACCAGAGAGACCTGGTCCGCGGGGCCGAGGTCGCGGCGGCGACGATAATCTGGCTGTTCGGACGGCCCGGTGGGATCGTCATAGACCTCCAGCCGGTTGTCCAGGAGATTGACGATCCAATAGACGGGAATCGCGGCCTCGGCATAGAGGCGCTTCTTGGTCGTCCGATCGCGCTCCAGACTGGCGTCGGCCACTTCGACCACGAGCGCTACGTCCTGCGGACCCGGATGCCGGTCGCGATAGTCGCGCAGCGTTCCGCGCACGATCATCACGTCGGGCTCCGGCTCGCTCGCCGCCAGGGTCACGGGCTCCTGGGAACGGACGTGCCACCCTTCCGACAGCACACGTTCCAGCACACGCCGCGTTGATTCGGTTGCGATGGAATGGGGGGGATTCTTGACCATTGTCGGCACCAACCAGCCGTCCAGGAGTTCCACCGGGTCGCCGTCGGTGAGGATCCCGGCGCGGATCATCTCGTGATATTGATCGACAGAAAGCCGCCAGACCAGATCGTTGGGCACGGCCGCCGGCTGCGGCGCCTGAAACCCGCGGCTTGGGGTGGAGATCGACATGCTTCTTCCTCGCACGGTGCCACCGTATCCTATGCTCGGGGAGCGGGCGTGTCAAGCTGCGGTTCGGTGCCGGCGGCAGGGGGCAAGACACGGAAAGCACCTGTCGGTCGAAGCCGTGGCACGGTCAGGAGACCGTTCCACAACAGCGGAGGCCGTGGCACGGTCGGGAGACCGTTCCACAACAGCGGGCAGGATAAGGGGCCACGTAACAGACCCGCGACGCCGCGGCAAGACCCGTGCGAAAGCTACCTCCGCTAGAACCCCAAATCCCGTTCCACCCGTTGCGGGGCGATTCGTGGCCGGAAATGTTATCTCAAGCCGCGTGCCCGGCCGAAGCGACTTACCGGGACAGTCTGCCCGGAAGGAAGGTCGAACGATGGAGATCACCCGCAACCAGTACTGGATGGTGGGCCTGGTCCTGCTTTTCTTGGGGTTCCAGTTCCGCGAGGTGGAGATCATCGAGCTGAACGCGGAGTTTACCCAATTCCTGGCCGATCGGACGGGCCACCCGCTGGCGGCCGTCAGCGCCACGAGCCAGTCGCTCACGCAGGGCGAACGGCCGCCGGCCAAAGGCCGGACCATTCGCCCCCCGGAGTGGTTCGGCTGGTCGCTCATCTCGATCGGCGGCGTCTTGGTCCTGCACAGTCTGGCCATGCCCAAGCCCAGTTAGCCTCCAACGGCCGCACGCGCGGTGCCATGCCCACGCTGGCGTGGGCATGGCACCCGAACTGCCCTGAAGCCTTGCTTGTCCGCCACGCCGCGCTCGGCTATGCTAGTGGGTATCGCGCGGTGCGCGATTTGCCGATTTTCTTCTTCTATTGCCTGAGGACTTGTCGCCGTGGTGCGGGTTGTCAGTTTGCCGCCTGAAGATGGGCTGGAGCCGGACGGGACCCGCGTGGCCGGCTGGTGGGAAGAAACCGCGGAGCGGGGGCAGGTGCACTGCCGGCTCTGCCCGCGCGGCTGCACGCTCGGGCCGGGCGACCGCGGCTTCTGCTTCGTCCGCCAGAACCGCGACGGGCGGCTGGTCTCGACCAGCTACGGCCGCAGCACGGGGTTCTGCGTCGATCCGATTGAGAAGAAGCCGCTCAACCAGTTCTACCCGGGCAGCGCGGTGCTGTCCTTCGGCACGCCCGGCTGCAACCTCGGCTGCCGCTTCTGCCAGAATTGGACGACCACCAAGTCCCGCGACGTTGAGCGGATGTGCGAGCCGGCCGCCCCGGAAGCGATCGCCGAGGCCGCAGTCCAGCTCGGCTGCCCCAGCGTGGCCTTCACCTACAACGACCCGATCGTCTGGACCGAATATGCCAGCGATACGGCCGAGGCCTGCCGCCGCCGCGGCGTCCGCACGGTGGCCGTCACTTCCGGCTACATGAGCCCCGAGCCGCGCGAGGCCTTTTACCGGCACATCGACGCCGCCAACGTCGACCTGAAGGCGTTTCAGGACGATTTCTATCGCCGGCTGGCGGGCGGGCGGCTGGAGCCCGTGCTGGACACCCTCCGCTGGCTGGCCCACAAGACCGAGGTGTGGCTGGAAATCACCAACCTGCTCATCCCGGGGGAAAACGACGCAGCGCAGGACATCGAGCGGATGTGCCGCTGGATCCACGACGAGCTGGGACCGGACGTGCCGCTGCACTTCTCCGCTTTTCACCCCGACTTCCGCATGACGGACCACCCGCCGACGCCGCCAGCCACGCTGAGCATGGCACACGGCATCGCGCGGGCCGCCGGCCTCCGCTACGCGTACACCGGCAATGTGGTCGACCGCGAGCACCAGGCGACGTACTGTCCTGGGTGCGGCCGGGCCGTGATCGAGCGGGACGGCTTCTCCGTGCGGGGATATCACATCCACAACGGCTGCTGCGCGGAGTGCGGCACGGCAATCGCCGGCCGCTTCAACGGCTCGCCGGGCGACTGGAACGGCCGCCGTCTGCCCGTGCGGATTGCCGACTATGCACCGCCGGTCTGTGGTTCAGGCGTCTCGCCTGCCCTGGCAGCCGGGACGGCCGTACCACAAGGGCGCGGCGAACCGCTCGCGGCGGCGGAGGACAGGTCGTGTTCCGCGGTGCTGCCCGGCAGCGTGGCGCGGCCCGCGCTGAATCCCGACCAGGAGCGGCGCGTCTTCCGTGCCGCCGGGTGCCGGGTTGTGGCCGCGGTCCGTTGCGAGGCGATGGCCCGCCCGGTCGATCGGATCTTGGGGGACGTGGCTGCCACACCCGTCTATGGGGCCTTCGTCAGCCTCAAACGTGCCGGGCAGCTTCGCTCGTGTTGCGGGTTTTTGGGCTCGACGCTGGCGCTAGGCGAGGCCTTGGACCACGCGGCGGCCCGCGCGGCCAACGACGACCCCCGCTTCCCGCCAATCTCGTTGGCGGAGCTTGATGATCTGGACATGGACGTCTGGCTGCTGTGGGGCCTGCGGCCGGTGGCAGCCCGCGGGCGGGACCGCGTCGGGGCCATCACCATTGGCAAGCATGGCCTGCAGATCGCCCGCGGCTCGGCCCGCGGACTGCTCCTGCCCGGCGTGGCCGTCGAACACCGGCTCGACGCCCGCGGCTTCCTCGAACAGGTCTGCCTGAAGGCGGGGCTGCCGCGCAACGCCTGGCTCGACGACGATACCACGCTGATGACCTTCGAGGGCTACTCGCTGGGCGGTCGCCTGGCAGAGGCCACCGCGGCGGAGGGCCGGCGGGAAGCCCCGGCCAACGGTCCCGCGGACGGCGAGCCGCCCGCTCGGGCGGCGTCGCGGCGCAGCGGCGGGGCGGAGGTGCGGCCGCCGGCCGTGGCGGGCGGATTCTACCCCGGCTCCGCCGAAGCCGTCGGCCGCGCAGTAGACGAGCTGCTCGCCCCCCCCAGCGAAAAGCCCGCCGAAAAATGGGCCGCCGCCCTGCTGCCGCACGCCGGTTGGGTCTATTCGGGCCGGCTGGCCGCCGCCGTCCTCCGCCGCCTGCAAATTCCCCCTGCGGTCATCGTGCTCTGCCCTAAACACCAGCCGGACGGGGCCGATTGGGCCCTCGCCCCTTACGCCCACTGGGCTTTCCCCGGCGGGCAGCTTGCCGCCGATCAGGAACTGGCCGAGCGGCTGGCCGTGGCCGTCTCGGGCCTGAAACTGGACGCCACGCCCCATCGCCTGGAACACGCCATCGAAGTGCAACTGCCGCTGCTGGCCCGCCTGGCGCCGGACACGCGCTTGGTGGGCATAACCATCGGCGGCGGTAATTGGACCGCCCTGCGGCAATTCGCGCAGCAATTGGCCGGCGTGCTGGCGGAACTGCCGGAAATGCCCCTGCTGCTGATCTCCAGCGACATGAACCACTTCGCCACGCAGTCCGAGACGTGGCGGCTGGATCGGCTGGCCCTGGAGGCGATTACAAGCCTCGACCCCGGGCGGCTCCTGGAGACCGTCCAACGGCACCACATCAGCATGTGCGGCGCGCGGCCGGCCGTGATCGTCATGGAGACCCTGCGGCAACTGGATGCCCTGCACCGCGCGGAGATCGTCGGCTATCTGACCAGTGCCGACACCAGCCATGACATCCGCCGCGTGGTCGGCTACGCCGGCGTGCTGCTGGGCTAGGGTTTACTGGACCGCATGTTCGGCGCGGGTCTCCGACCCCGCCGAGGGCCGACCGTTAGGTCTCCCGGTTAGCGAAGGAGACCTGCGATCCCGGCAGGGGGCGTGGTCGGAGACCGCGCCCCAACACGGTCTACTGAACCGTGATCCCCTGGTCGGCGGCGCGGAGGATCAACGCCTGCTTGAAGAACTGGAACTGGTGCCGCGGCTTACGCCGGGCCCATATCAGGCAGCTCTCGAACAGATCCAGCGGCAGCGTGCCCTTTTGGACCATCGCCAGGGTCCGGTCGACGAACCCGTTCTCTTCCGGCGTGGCCGTGTGGAGCATGACCTTGACCTGATCGGAAGTCAGGTCGGTTTGCGCCTGTGCCGTGCCCGCAAGACCGATCACCAGCACGAGGCCGAGGGCCGCGAGACTGCCGAAGATCCACCGGAGACGAATCGGTTGCATCAGGGTTCCTCCCATCTACTCTTGTGTCCGCGTTCCGGCGCGGGAACGCAGCGGTCGGGCGCTCCCCGTTCCCCGGCCCCTTGGCGCCGCCACCCGACCGGGGCGGGTGGGAAAAGTAGCCAAAGTCCCGCTGGATGGCAAGGCCAGTTCGCCCGTTAGGGCTGATTCCGCAGTCCGTATGGCGCGGGGTGACTTCCAAATCTACGAGGGTCGGGTAATACTGATAGCATGCGTGGTTGTGCCTTGCGGACCTTGGCGGCGGCGATTCTGTGCCTCTCGGCGGCCGGCCTGGGGGGGTTGGGAGTGCTGTGGGCCGACCCGCCCTCCGCCCAATCGCCGGCAGAATCCCGCCGCCCTCCGGACATTACGCAAGCCCAGTTGGCGTCGTTCCTGGGCGACCTGGACAGCCGCCACTACGAACTCCGGCAGCAGGCGGCGCGGAAACTGGAGGAGTGGATCGCCCGGCCGGAAGCGGGCGAACTGCTGGCCACGGAGTTCCAGCGATTGTTGCTGGAGCCGAGCGTTTCGTTCGAGGTCCGCTCGCGGATCGTGCGGTGGCAAGCGCGGCTGCCGAAGGCAGCGGTCGCCCCGCCGCCGGTCGCCTCGCCCGCCGAGCTCGACCAGCTCGTCCGGCAAGTGGACGACGACTCTTACGCCGTCCGCCTGGGGGCCGTCCAGCGGCTGCGGTGGCTCTCGGGCAGTCCGCAGCTCGTCGGGCCCATCCTGATCCGTTTGAAGCACCGCTTGGCCGATCCCGAGCTTCCGATCGACGGCTACCGCCGCTTGGATGCGGTCCGCCAGGGCGTCTGGGGCCATTGGCTCACCAGCGGCCAGGGCGAGCTGGACCTGCCGCCCGTCTCGAAGGAGCAACTGGGCCGGTGGCTGGACGACCTGGGGCGACCGGCCGAGAAACTCCCGCCCGCCGCCGGGGCGCCCTCTAGGTCCGGCCGGCAGCAGATTGCCAGGCAGGAATTGCTGGAACTGTTGGCGCGGGATACGGAAGTGGATCGGGTCAAGGCGGCATTGCAGCAGCGGCTGGCCTTGACGACCGATGCCGACGCGGCGGCCCGCCTGCGGGAACTCGTGGAACTCTGCCGGCCCGCCATGGTCGCCGAGTGCTGGCTGGGCCGCCGCCTGCTGGGCCGCCAACACCTCCTGGTGGGCGTTCCCAGCCAACCCCTGGGCGCCTTGCGGCCCAGCCACTTCGACCGCATCGACGACCGCGTGGCCCACTGCGTCAGCGGCAACGCCCTTTCGCCGGGCGACTATCCGGTCGGCGTGGCGATCCCCCACCCCACGCAAGCAGGCGCGATATTCCACCTGGTCAACCTTCCCACACCCCGGCGGCGCATGGCCTACCCGTATTTCTGCGACACCGATCCGGCCCAGCAGTTGGCCGCCATCAGCCGCCGGACCCTCGAGCGATTCCTGGCCGAGAAGCGGCCGCTCGGCATGAGCGCGGCCTGCATGTTGGCCCAACTCGACCCTCGCGAGGTATCGCGGTTCGCCGGCCGCTACTTCCAGCTCGTCGAGGACGCGCTGTTGGACGACGACTCCCCGGCGGACAGCGTGATCGTGGGGCAGGACCTTCCCGGCGGACGGTCCAGCCTGCACGGCACGATTTGTGCCGTGTTGGCGATGGACGGCACCAAGGACGCCGCTGCGGGACTCTTGGAAGCCATCGAGCACAAACGGATGCTGCCGCCGACCGTC
>Ga0181527_1001303_pt1 | contig 25888 bp, 27 predicted proteins | sample PEATcosm2014_Bin_30_FD_119762 | JGI IMG/M metagenome (GOLD analysis project Ga0181527, IMG submission 119762) | Peatland microbial communities from MTU Mesocosm Facility, Houghton, MI, USA - PEATcosm2014_Bin06_60_metaG | ecosystem: Environmental > Terrestrial > Soil > Wetlands > Peat | place...
CCCTCATCTCCCTCGGGCAAGTCGAAGGCCAACGCGGCAAGCCCATCCGCATCGAGCAAATCCGGCTGGACGAGGACGGAATCCACATTTCCGGTGTGACGGAAAGAAAAAAGGGATTGGGGATTGGGGATTAGGGATTAGGGTAAGCCGCTTGCGGCTTCGCCCTCCGCCCTTCCTCCAATCAATAATGCCTTGCCCGCCGTTGCGAAGCCGCAAGCGGCCCTCCGTCCAATCCCCAATCCCTAATCCCTTCTCCCCCCGGCCGCCCACCGCAGCGTCCACTGGTCCGTCTGGCCCGGCAACTTCCGTAAGAAAACGCGGCCGGCGAGCTTGGCCCCCTCGATCTCGATCGCCAGCCCCTCGGCTTCCTGGCGATAGACCCGATACGTGCCGTGGTCCCAGCGAACGACCGATCCGCGTCCGCCGGAGATCTCCCCCTCGTAGTCGAGATACGCGAGCCGGTGATCCGGCAGGGCCTGGCAGGTCAGCTCGATCCCTTCAGTCGGCAGCGCGGGCAGGGCCCACGTCCGCAGCGCCTGGCCCGCCTCCAGAAGCAGGTCCCAATGCAGGCCGTCCGGGCGCTGGTGGCGAAGAATGGCGAAACGGCTCATCTGGGCAACTCAGCAGGCCCGCGGCTCGCCCAGGTGGCGGCGGGCCTGGGCGCACAACTCGGCGCGATGCGGCGGGCAAGGCAAGAAGACGCCACGGGCCACGTCCATCGGGCAAAAGTCCTCGTAAGGCACCAGCAGCAGGCCCGTCGGACAGACTTCGTAAGCTCGGAACGACTGCCACGCACGGCTGCGGCGCCGCCCGAGAATCCCCTGGCTGACGCCCTCGTCGTCCACGGTGTATTGGACAGGGAGGAAGAACCGCCACAGGGCGGCGGCCGCAGCGGCGGGGCCCAGCCACGCCAGAGCGGCCTGCCCCGTCCGCCCCCAAATCACCAAACCCACCAATGCCAGCCCCAGCAAGACCGCCAGTGCGCGAAAGGGATGCTCCCGCGCCGGCCAACTCCGCCACCCGAGCACCGGCGGGATCGGAGGGACGAATTCGGACTGCTCGATCACCGTGGACATGGCGACTTCCAGTTTAGCTCCCGCCCTGGGAGAAAGCCAGTCTTTTGGACGGCGGACAGCGGCTACCGCGTCCACTGGCCGGAATCCACGAGTTCCAGCAGCCGCGGGATCAAGCGGGCGGCGGCCCGGGCGCGGTGGCTCAGATAGGATTTCACCCGCGGACTGAGCTGGCCGAACGAGCGGTGCAGCTCGACGATCTCGAAGAGCGGATCGTAGCCGAAGCCTTCCGTCCCGTGCGGGGAGAAGAGGATGCGGCCCGAGCAGGCCCCCTCGCTCTCGCCGCGAATGGCCCCGCTGGGATCGGCCAGGGCGATGTGGCAGATGAAGCGGGCGGTCCGCCGCTCCGCAGGCAGGTCGCCCAGCGCGGCCAGCAGCTTCTCGTTGTTCAAGCGGTCGGTGGCGGCCGGGCCGGACCAGCGGGCCGAGAGCACGCCGGGGCCGCCTCCCAACGCATCGACCGCCAGGCCGCTGTCGTCGGCCAGAACCCATTGCCGCAAGTGGCGGGCCTGCCCGGCGGCCTTTAGGACCGCGTTGGCCGCAAAGGTCTCGCCATCCTCGACCACTGCCAGCGCATCAGGAAAGTCTGCCAGCGTGCGCAGCTCCAGCTCGGTAATTGCCAGCAGATGGGCCAGCTCCTGCCCCTTCTTGCGATTGGCGGAGCCGAGCAGCAAGAGCGGTCGAGAAGGCATGCGGCCGATTCTACGGTTACCGCCTGCCGTTGTCCACCCGCTCGGCCAGCTCACGGCTGATCGAACGCTTGGGAACCTCGACGGGAAGCGGTTGGGGATCCAGCGGGATGCCGATGAGCGTTTGCAGGGCCTGCGCGCCGGAAGGTCCCGCGCCTTGCCCGCCGAAGAGCTTCATTATGGCGTGGACCCTGGGATCGATCTCGACTTTGCCGTCCAGGCGCTGGGTTCCCACGGAATCGAAACTGCCGACCGTCACGATGCTGGAAAAGCGATCGTGGAACTCATAGGCGTCGTAGCCTTTCATCCGCAGGGCCTCGGTCAAGTCGTGGGCCTGCTGGGCGGCCTTCGTGAGCGTGCTCTGCAGCCGCCCTTTCCCCGTTTCCAGGGCCTCGATCTGCCGCTGGTCGAAGACTGTTGTGCCGGTGAAGTGGGCCACCTGGACCGTGTACTTGCCGGGGCAGTCCAGCAAGCTGTGCGTCACGCCCCGGTTCATGCGGAGCACCATGGCGTCGATGGTCCCCTTGGGGGCATAGTAGTCGCTCGGCAGGAGCGGATTGGTGGTGATGAAGGCGTGGCCCATCGGGCCTTTCCGTTTGTTTTCGCTCTGGCCGCCCGGCAGGTGCTGCTTGATATCCTCCTGGATGTGTCGCAACGCGGCCAGCGTCTGGAACGTCGGCTTCCCTTTGTCCACGTTGAGGCAGTCGGGCTCGAGGTACTTGATCTTCTGCAGGTCCTTGCGGGCCTCGGGATCGTCGATGGCCGGATAATTTCCCACCAGCACCGCGTACTCTTGGATCGCGCCGTCCTTGTAGGCGTCGGGGTGCTCCGCAACCCGCTGGTACTGCCAGCGGAACTTGCCCGTCGGGGCGGCCTGTCCGTTGGGATCGTCCAGCTTGAACTGCACCTTGTGGCTGTAAGCCGCCAGCTTGTAACGTTTGCGGAGTTCCAGGACCAACTCTTGGGCCTGCTGCTGCGCCCCTTCGCCGGAGAAACTGCACGCCATGATCATCCAGGGCCCGCTCTGCTCCTTGAGCAGGTATTGCTGATTGGGGTCGGTCTCGAGCCGATTAGTCCCCAAGACCTGGGCCCAGGGGGGCACGCCCACTGCGGCCGTGGGCACCCCGGCGGCGAGCAAGAGCGCCAGGACCGGAATCCGGAACTTCCATTTTCCCTTCATCACCCCCTCCTTCCCTGGAAAGGCGGCGGGAGTGTAGCAAATCCCCCGCTGGGATGCTAGAGAGAAATGGTGCTGGCCAGGATCCGCTCCTCGGCGACTCGCCCGGCAACGACCCAAACGAGTTGGCCGAGTTGGTCCGTGCCGCCCGGCAACTCGACGGGGGCATAGCGGTCCGAGGTGCCCAGGAGCAGGTCCTCTGAACGGTGGTGAACCTCGCCAAGTCCCCCCCCATCGCAATGGGGGGGCTTTCGGCAGTCAGGGTTCTGCTTCGAGGTAAGGCGACTCTCTAGGAGGACTTGCAAGCGGTGACCGGTCAGGCTCTTGAAATACTCCCGGCGGAGGCGATCCCCCATCTCGGCGAGCTGCAGGGCCCGCTCCTGCTGGACCCGCCCGGGCACGCGGTCGGGCATGGCGGCCGCCTCCGTCCCCTGGCGGGGGCTGAAGCGAAAGATGTGCAGTTTGGAGAATCCGACCGCCTCCACCGCCCGGCAAGTGGCCAGGAAATCCTCGTTCGTCTCGCCTGGAAAGCCGACGATCAGGTCGCTGGTCAGGGCCGGCTGGTCCAGGGCGGAACGGACCTCCGCGAGGCGGGCGATCAGTCGCTCGGCCGGCCACTGCCGCCGCATCCGGCGGAGCACGGCATCGGAGCCGCTCTGCATCGAGACGTGCAGGTGCGGACAGACCCGCTCCGGGTACTCGCCGAGCACGGAGAGCAGCTCGTCGGTCACTTCGGCCGCCTCCAGGCTGGAGAGCCGCACGCGGAACTCGCCCGGCCGGCAGACGACGTGCCGGACGAGCCAGGCCAGGTTCCGGCCGTCGCCGAGATCGGCCCCGTAGTGCCCCAGGTGGATCCCCGTCAGCACGATCTCCCGATGCCCACTGTCGACCAGCCGGCCGACCTCCTCCAGGATGTCGGACTCCGGGCGGCTGCAGAGGACCGGCCGCACGCGGGGGATGATGCAGTAGCTGCACTGCATCGAGCAGCCGTCCTGGACCTTGACGTAGGCCCGATGCCGTTGGGCAAAGGTGGAGATTCCCCTGGGCGGCTCGACGAGCCCGCGCCGGGCGAGCCATGCGGGGAGTTGCCGCTTGTCGGTAATGACCTCGGCCACGCCGGGCAGCCGGGCCAACTCCGCGGGGGCCCGCGTCGCGTAACAGCCCATCACCACGACCTCGGCCGCGGGGTTCTGCCGCACGACCTGCCGAATCAGCTTGCGGCTCTTGGCGTCGCCCTCCACCGTGACCGTGCAGGTGTTGACGATGCACAGGTCCGCCGGCTCGCCCTGGCCGGCCTCGCGGTAGCCCAAGCGTCCCAGCCCTTCACGGAGGTATTGTGTCTCGTACTGGTTGACCTTGCAGCCCAGAGTGATGGTCTTTAGCAGCGGCATGAAGGGAAAGGCGGAGGGCGGAAGGGGGAGGGCGGGAAGCAAGAACCTCGAATCTGAAATCTCAAATCCAGAATCTCACTCACTCCCCCGGGACCGGCTCGATGCTGGCGGACATCGAGCCCTTACAACTCTTGATCGCGCCGTCTTTGCCGTAAGCGTGGATCTGGTCCCGCTTCAACTCGGCGTGTTCAAGGGTGGTGGTCAGCACCACTACCCGCCCTTGGGTGTCGACCTCTTTGGCCATCTGGTATCCTTGCTCGGGAGGATGGCCAAACAGCTCCATGAGCATGACGATGACATACTGGTACGTGTGGTCGTCGTCATTCCAGAGGATGACGTTGTAGCGGGGCTGCCGCTTCGGCCGCGTCTTGTCGCGGCGTTTGCGCTCCGGGAGGGTTTCCTGGACCGCCTCGACGGCGGCACCAGCGGCTTTTTCGGACATCTGGACCTCGACAAGGGGTGCGCATCGGACATTATACTCTGCGCGGCTGAACCTGGGGAAGACACGGGCACGGCGTCCGCGAGGGCACCGTCGGCGTGGTCGTGGCACCCCGGGGGGCCCCGTTCCCAAGCACGGCCCTGTCGGCGTACAATCCAGATAACCTTGCACGATTCCGGGAACCACGCCCCGAAACGGAAAGCACGTTATGCCCACCATCGACGAGTACCTGGCAGCCCACGCGTCCCAGTTCGAGGACGACCTGTGCGAGCTGCTCCGCATTCCCAGCGTCAGCGCCGATCCGGCCCGCCGGCCCGACATGGAGCGGGCGGCCGGATGGGTGGCGGATCACTTGCGGGCCGTCGGATTGACCGCCCGGCTCATCCCGGCCCCCGGTCCCCCCCTGGTCTATGCCGAGTCGCCGCCGGTGGCCGGGGCGCCGCGGGTCTTGGTCTACGGGCACTACGACGTGCAGCCGCCCGATCCGCTGGAACTGTGGACCAGTCCGCCCTTCGAGCCGACGCGGCGCGGCGGCAACCTTTACGCCCGTGGGGCCAGCGACGACAAGGGCCAGGTGCTCACGCACATCAAGAGCGCCCAGGCCTGGTTGGCGGCGGAGCAGCGGCTGCCGGTGCAGTTGAAGTTCATCATCGAGGGCGAAGAAGAGGTGGGCAGCCACGGCATCGAGAGCTTTCTGGCCGAGCACCCCGAGCACCTGGCCTGCGACTGCGTGGTCATCAGCGACGGGGGAAAGCTGACCTGTGACATCCCGGCGGTGACCTACGGCCTGCGCGGCATCGCCTACTACGAGCTCCGCGTGACCGGCCCGAACCGCGATCTGCACTCCGGCTCGTTCGGCGGATCGGTCACCAATCCCGCCAACGCGCTGGCGCGGATCCTCTCGGCCATGATCGACCGGGCCGGCAAGGTGCAGATTCCGGGATTCTACGACGACGTGGTGCCGCTGGGGCAGCGGGAGCGGGAGCAACTCTCGTCGCTCCCGTTCGACGAGGCCGCGTATTTTGCCGACATCGGCGTCTCGGGGGCCACGGGGGAGGAAGGCTACACGACCCTGGAGCGCCGCTGGGCCCGGCCGACTTTCGACATCAGCGGACTTTCCGGCGGTTACCAGGGGCAGGGAGCCAAGACGGTGCTGCCGGCGACGGCCTCGGCGAAGTTCAGCTTCCGGCTGGTGCCCAACCAGGACCCGCAGCGGATCACGGCAGCCTTGCGGCGGTGGCTGCCGGGGGTGACGCCGCCGGGCGTGCAGATCGAGCTGGTAGATTGGCACGGCTCGCCTGGCGTGCTGGTGCCGCTGGACAGTCCTTACGTGGCGGCGGCAGCCCGGGCCCTGGAGGCTGCCTTCGGCCACCCGCCCGCCTACACCCGCGAGGGCGGCTCGATCCCGATCGTGCTCACGTTCCATCAAATGCTCAAGGCCGATTCGCTCTTGTTGGGCTGGGGCCAGGACGACGACAATTGCCACAGCCCCAACGAGAAGTTCGCCCTGGCCGACTTCCACCGCGGCATCCGCGCCAGCGCCAAGCTGTGGGAGGAGCTGGGCAAGATCGCGAAACAGGCTGCAAGTTGAGAGACGCCCGGGTAGCCGCGATTGCTCGGCAAGCGGGGCGCCGGGGGCACAAGGGCGGTTCGGGAAGTGACGGCGGACCGGTGGCGCGCTATCTGCTGCCCGCTTACGGTTCGTTGCCGAGATGACGGCAGAGGTATTCGTTCATGCGGTTCCTCCGCAGACACTCTCTGACGAGATCCCGTGGCGGCAGGTTCTCCAGGTCCTCCGGCACGGACACATACGGTTCCTTGCACTCTGGACAGTACAGGGCCTCTTCCAAAATGCGCGCGCGGCAGTTTGGACATTCACGGTACATCAGCGACTTGCAGTAAGGGCAGTTTTCCCGTGTCGATTGCGTGAGGCGCCGGAACCTCGGTGCAACGTAGAACTCACCCCCGCTCACGGCGACGCACACGCTTGGGCAGCGCGACGAGCCGCAGTAGGCAAAAGTGGAACTCGTACGTACATCGAGGCCTTCAAGCGGTAAGCCGAGGGCTTCGGCAAGCTTCTTGGCGGGACCTTTTGTAATATCATGACCATTCACCAGGTTCCACACGGTGGCTTGCGAGACTCCAGCCTTCTTCGCAAGCGTGACCTGCGTATAAGTCGCGTCCCGGGTTTTCTTCTGAACCTCCCGTCTCAACGCGGCACAGTTTATCGTACTGCCTTTCTTCCTGCCGGACCCTGCCAGACCGCGCTCGTCGGGCGCCGTGCTCGAATCGTCACTGGTTGTGCCGTTATCCATACTTACGGGGGGCCATATGTGACTGTGGGAACCGGAATCGCCATTGACGCCCGGTCTATAGAATACTATCACATAATATCATCTGGTACCACAAACGGCCTTAGCGCGTCACGTCATGCGCTCAGAACCCAACCAAGGAGGGGAGTCATGTCAAGTCAACCCCCGCAGATCGAAGCGCGAATCTTGCTGACGGGAGTGCGAGAACTCGACCAGCTTGCCCGCCAATTTCGCCGCAGACTCCGCGCGGTCGCGGTAGAATTGTCGCGAGAGGCGGGCGACCCCGCGCCGATTGGCCCCGACACCGTTCTCCAAGCGGTGCCGCGGGCATGCCGGGAGTTGCTCTCGCAGCTCGGCCCACGTTCTGGCGACGAAAGAGGTTCGGATGGCCACAAAAAAGAAGCTGCCTAAAGGTGATCCGGGAAAGGGACCCCCAGCGGCATCCGTTCCTGTCGACGTGGAGGACGCAATTGTCGATGCACGTGTGGCACTCGACGATGGCTTGCTCGAGTATCTCAGCAGTCGTTTGCAACTCTTGGGCGACAAGGGCCCCCTCCCGGCGGATTTCTCCGACGGTCTGCTGATCTCCGTGCTCAAGCTGATCGCACCGGACGGCAAGTACGCGATGGAGAAAGGCCGGTTCTGGCAAATCCTGGATCGGTACGATCCATTTTCGCCATGGAAGCCCGGCGACGCGATTCGGGCCCGTTTGGCAAGCGGGATCGCAGGGCTCCTCGCCGCAGCCGAGAATGAGAGCTTCGAGGACGGCTTCGACAGCGCGTTATCGTTGGAACTCCAGCGCCTCGTGCTCCGATACGGCGACACAGCCGTGGAGATCGTCTCCGATCTGATCTTCGGGAACCGCGTGGCGCCCCAGGTGGCGGCCGAAGCCTTGCGTTGTGCCGGGGAAATGAAGAACGAGGGCACCCAGGAGGCCCGCAGGCGGCTTCTCGAACGTGCTCTGGCGTCTCCTTCACACGTTACCCGGGATGGCGCCGTGATTGGTCTTTCACATTTGCGCGACCCGCGCACGATCCCGGCGTTGGAGGCTGCCGTGGCACGGGAAGACTATAGGCTGCTGCGGGCCAACATGCTCGACCTCCTGGAACAGTTGGGGGGCCGTCAGCAGTGACGCTTGTATTGCGCCTGATTCGGCAATCCCGCTGGGACTCGCCGGGAGAATACGACTGGCTTGCCGAGGGGGAGATTCCCGCGGACGCCCTGGCAGACTTCGCCAACACGACGCAGAACTGCCTGTCCGTGTGGTTCGTTGACGACGACCAGGGAAATTTGGACGACGTTGTCGCTGCACTGGCGGCAGCCCGTGAGAAGGCCGACAAGCTCGATTACATGCTCTTCACGCCGGATCATCTCAAGGCGGCGGGCATTGAAACCCGCGAAACCGACGGACGTACACCCGACGAGCAAATCAATGGACGACACCGGGGCCTGATTCACCTATCGGCGGCAAAGGTGCTCGAACTTACGACCGCCGTATGGCGCCAGAACCTCGGGCCCAGGCGCGTCGAGGAGAGAATGGTCGTCCAGCTTGTCGCTGGGGCTGTCCGCAACGGGCGAATCCTGTTGGAGAAACTGAGGCCCAAGTTGCGGGACGACGTCAGATCCTGCCTTGACGCCAACCGCGACGAGCCGCGAAAGCCGAAATAGGGGCGACCGGCTTGCAGTCAGCGTGGGGTCTGTTGGGCCAAGCCTCTTGTAGTTCTGCCATTTGGCACTCACGTTGCCCTAAGACTCCTTCGCCCACACGCCAGATTCCTCTCGCCACGCCCACCACCTAATAATTATGGCCGGGGCGGATAGGACCGTCAATCCTCGTCCGCCGGCGCCATCTGGAAGCCCGGCTGCGGCGTTGCTATAATGCGGGCCCCGCGGACGCAGTCTGCGGGCTTTTTGGCGACAACCAACGACTCACTCCCGCACCACGCCCATGCTCGACCGCAAGTTCATCCTCGAACACCTGGAGCAGGTCCAAGAGAACTGCCGCAACCGCAACGTCCAGATCGACCTGGCCCCTTTCGTCAAGCTCGAAGAAGAGCGTAGGACGCTCCAGACGCAACTCGAAGAGCTGAAGCGGCGGGCCAACGTGGTCTCCAAGTCGATCGCCCAGGCGGAGGACGCCGCCCAGCGCGAGGCCCGCAAGGAAGAAGGCCGCGTTCTGCGGGCCCAGACGGCCGAGCTCCAGGTGCGCGTGGATCAACTGGCCGCCCAGTCCGATGCCCTGCTGCGACTGGTCCCCAACATGTCGCATCCGGCCGCCCCGGTCGGCGTGGACGACAAGGCCAACCTCGAGCTGTTCCGCGGCAAGACGCCGCTGCCGCAGTTCGACTTCCCCCCGCTGGACCACGTCCAGCTCGGCGAGAAGCTGGGACTGGTGGACTTCGAGGGGGGTGCCCGCGTGGCGGGCCACGGATTCTATTTCCTCAAGAACGAGGCCGTGCTGCTGGAGCTGGCCCTGGTTCGCTATGCCCTGGAAATCCTGGCGGGCGAGGGTTTCACGCCGACCACCACCCCCGACCTGGCCCGAAACGAGATCCTCGAGGGCGTGGGCTTCATTCCCCGCGGGCCGGAAACGCAAATCTATAGCATCGAAGGCTCCGACCTGAGCCTGGTGGCCACGGCCGAGATCACGCTGGGCGGCCTGTTTGCGGGCCAGACCATCGACGCCGAGGACCTGCCGATCAAGCTCTGCGGCATCAGCCATTGCTTCCGCACGGAGGCGGGGGCCCACGGCCGGGCCGCCCGCGGACTGTTCCGCGTCCACCAGTTCACCAAGGTCGAGATGTTCGCCTACACCCTGCCCGGCGAAAGCGACGACATGCTCGACTACCTCCGCGGCCTCGAGTGCCGGATCTTCGACGGGCTGGGCGTGCCCTACCGGGTGGTGGATACGGCCACGGGGGACCTGGGCGGGCCCGCCTACCGCAAGTTCGACCTGGAGGCCTGGATGCCCGGCCGCGGCGACTTCGGCGAAGTCACCAGCACCTCCAATTGCACCGACTACCAGGCCCGGCGACTGGGCATTCGCTACAAGCAGAAGGGGGAGAAGGGCACGCGGCTGGTGCACACCCTGAACGGCACCGCGGTGGCTGTCAGCCGGGCACTGATCGCCGTGCTGGAGAACTACCAGCAGAAGGACGGCTCGATTATCATCCCCGAAGTCCTGCGGGCGTGGGTTGGCAAGGAGCGGATCGGGCCAAAGGGATGACGGCCGGCTCGCCATGCCCCCCTTGCTTACGGTCGCGCTGCGCGATAGGATCGCAACAGGAGGTCCTAGATCGATGACGACACAACCGGCCGAATCCGTTTCGGCTCCCGTTGCGCTGCCCGGCCAGCTCGCCGGTGTCATTTCCGCGGAAGTCTATGAGGCGGCGTCGCGGTTGGGCGTGGCGCAACACCTGCATCAGGTCGTCGATCTGACCCGGGAAGTGTACGGCGGTTTTTCCGCCGTCTCAGTCTCCGTGGACCCGGAAATCCCGGACGACACTCACATTGTGTTTCGGGTTCCGGTTCGCTGTTCGGTCGAAGCGGCGCTCGATATGGACGAGGAGTGGGGCCGGCGCATTATAGAGATTATTCCCCGCAGCCCGCAGGTGTACCTGACCTCGCTGGACTTCCAAGCATGACGGGCCGTGATTTCCTGGCGTGTGCGGAGCGGTTTGCGCAGAGCCCCGTGGAGGCGGAATTGCGGAGTGCCGTGAGCCGGGCGTATTACGGCGCGTTCCATGAAGCGATGTCCTTGTTGCGGGAGAGCGGAGTTCGGCTGCCAAGGACGGAGCAGATACACGTAAAGGTCGGCTTCTGTCTGCGAGACTGTGGCGACGCGATTGCGGCGAAAGCTGGTCAGCAACTGGAGGTACTGAGAAACGAACGGAGAGCGGCCGACTACCAGTTAGACGATGCTCGATTCGCCGATGCCATCAAAGTCCAGTCGGAAGTTGCCAGGGCTCGGCGCATTGTCACCCACTGGGACCAGTGTCGAGCGGCGGCTGGCTTCCGGCTCAGGGTCCGCGCGCAAGCGAAACTGCTCGGCCTCACGCTGTCCGAGTGAAGAAGGCCGTAACAGGGCTCCGTAGCCATTTTGAAGGGGTAGCCGAACCAAGGGCTCGCGGCCTCCTCTGGGCGCCGTCCTGGCCCGGGGCCGGGAGAGATCAAACTTCGTATCAGTATAGCCGTCTGGCCAACGGCGACCGTCCCCTACCCTCGGTAGCTCGCCCTTGACCGCTTAAGGTTCTCGACCACGTCGTCGGGCACGCCTTGCTTGGAGAGGAAGAGTTGCAGCGCGGTCTTTGCCATATCGTCTCCGAATCTGGGCCCCAGCCAGATACCTCGAATCGCCTCGAGCGGCAGGTCGGTTTGGGCAAAGGGCACGAGCGTACCCCGCCCCAATTGAAGATCGATGCCATAAAAAAACTCGTGGTCCAACTCCTCGTCGTACTGCCATGTGGCCACGCCATGGGCCGTTTGGAGGACTAAGCGAACCTCGCTCTCCCCCCCAAATGCCGGGTTCTTACACCGAACGGCGAGCGCCGATAAGTGGAAGTGCGCGACCGCCACCTTGCCCTCTTCCCCAAGCCGCTCCGCGAGTCCGCCGGCCTTTCGCGGAGCAAGAAAATCTCGGAGGATCCTGTCCACGTGGGCCCTCTGCGCCTCCTCGGAGTAAATCACTTCTGCGACCTCGACATGGTCCCTGCTACGTCTGGCGATCTCCGCGACGTGGACCTCGATGGCAACGCCACGCCCATCGTCGGCGTAGCCCCGCCACTGGCTCAGGTCGTCCTTCTTAAGGGAAAAGCACCCACAGAAAATGTGCCTGAGGCGTCGCTCGCGCAGACGGTCAAGCAGCGGGGCAAATCGCTTCGCGTCCCGCCTCTCCATCATCTGCCTCGCAAGGCCGAATAGCCAGTCGACCTCCATGGAGTCGTTCATGAAGAAGACATTGCCCAGGCGAAACCGCCTCGACAAAATGATCCCGTGGAGTGCTTCCAGCGTCGTGTAATGATAGGCGGGTTTGTCGGGCATTGCCCTGCCCCCCTTGGACGGTTGCCAGGTGCACGTGGTGCCGCCAGATCGATTGTACCGCGCGAGAGCCGGCGCGGCACCCGGGTTGGTTCTTGTGTTACACCAACGTCGGAACTGCGGCCTCTTGCTTACGGAGCAGTCCCCTCATATTATCGGAGCGGGAGGCTCGCAAGCGATGATTGTTATTGCGTTTCCAGATCTCCCGGCGGAGAAAACGGCCTTGGGCTATTTGCTCGGTCGGTACTCCGGGCACGTCCTAAAGTCTGGAGAGCACTTGGTGCCGGAATCGGCCCTGGAAGCACTGGCCGAACAGAACATCCCCTTCACCGTCAAGGGCAAGGCGACCTATGAGCAGCGAGTGGCGGCGATTCGAGGTTCTGCTCCCCCTGCAATTCAATGACGGGCGCGACGTGCCGGCGGAGTGGCTCGCGGAATCGGTCCTCCAGGTCATCGAATAGGGCCCGTACCCCGCTACCTTCGCAGTCCGGCCGGTCTGGCGGCTGTCCGCTCGGGGCCCAAGGCCACCGAGAGCCAACCGTCGTCGAGGGCAAACTGCGTGAACCCCAGCCCTTGGAGATTCGGGTTGGCGGCCAGGGCGTGGGGCGTGACCTGCCAAGGCGATTTCTGCGAGAACACTTTCGAGAAGACGCCCCGCAGGGCCAACTGCGAGCCCGTGGTGAGCCGCGACCCCATGAGCTGCACCACGCCGTCCCGCACCAACTCGATCGAGCGCCCGTGGATGTCGGGGCGGTAATAGGCGCGGACCTGGAAGTCCTTCCAATGCCGCGGCGACTTGCTCAGCTTGGCCACTGCAAGGGTCACCTCGAGCCGCCCCTCGGCGCACCGCAGCCGCACGGCGTTCTGGGCGGCGAAGGTGATCTTCACGTCCTCCTGGTCAGGGTCGCACGCTTTGGGCTGCGGGCGGTGCAGCCGCTCGGCGATGCGCGCTTCGAGCTCGGCAAGGGTGAAAGTCTGCCCCTCCAGGTCGAGCCGCCCCAAGACGTTGTTCAGCAGGCTTTCGTGGATCTGGGCGCTGAAGAAGCTGTCGCCCGGGGCCTGGGGACGCGGCGTGTGAGAGCCCAACTGGTCGTGACCCGCCAGCCGCACCCGCATGATCGCCCGCTGCTGGGTCGTTTCCGCGGCCACGAGCGTGGGATCCAGCAGCAGGGCCTCGATCGGGCCCAGCACGTTCTCGTGCAGCCGATGGCCGAACTCCGTCAGCCGGTCCGTCGCCTCGCGGTCGACCCGCTCCTCGACCCGGGCGACGAGCTTTTGCTGGACTTCGGCGTTGGCGGCCGGCTGCCGCCGCTGATACTGCGAGCGGGCCACGCCCCTGGCGAATTGGCCCACCAGCGGCACGGGGTCGAAATCGGTGCGCAACTGCCGTAAACGCGAGCCGTGGTCCACGTCCACTTCCGTGGGCCAGAGCGTGATTCCCTGCAGGTCGATCTCCAGCGGCTTGCGCGCGACGTACGTCGCCTCGCTGTCGTTGACGAACGTGGCCGGCCCCGATGTCCCGGAGGTCGATGACGACACTTCGCCGCTCACCTCAAGGGCCAAACGCACGTGGGCCGGGTCGGGCAACAAGCGGATCGCCAACGCGCTGGCCACCAGGCTTTGGCCGCGCACGGGCATGCCGAGCACCGTGTCCTCGACCCGGGCGTACTCCGCCGCACGCTTGGGCACCAGGCGGTTCAACAGCTCCGCGCTGATGGCCAGCCGCAGATTCGCGTTGCGGTAGTGCTGCTCGACCCGCCCGGCCAATTGCCGGTAAACCACGCTGGAGCCGGCGTCCAGGTATTGGCAATCGTCTGCCAAGAGGTGGGCATCGCTGGGCAGCCCCGTCCGCTCGTAACACTCCAGGTCCGCCAGCAGACGGGTGGCGTCCACGGGATCGCTGGCGTGGCGAAGCACTTCCTTGTGCAGCGAGGCGAGCGGCCCGCTGGTGAGGAACTGCCGCTGGGTGGGCGTCATTTGCGCCTGGTTCAGCCGCCGCAAGAGTTGCTGGGCCAGGCCGCCCGGCAGGCGTTCCTGTGGGGATTTCCTGTGGCTCCACCAGTCCCGGAGGTTATCCAGGAGCAAGTATTTCCGCCAGGCATTGCCCTCTTCCGAGTTGCGCGTGAGCGAGTCGATCTCCTTGAGGCATTGCGCCATGGACTTGGAATCGGCCGCTGGAGCGTGGGCGTCGGCCACCGCCAGCCCCCCCATCTGGTCGATTTGCTGCCACACCGCAACCCGCCGCTGGAGGGCATGTACCGCATGGCCCCACTGTCGGGCCACCACCCGATCCTGCGCGCCGGACACCTGCGACGATGCCCTGGTGCCCAGCATCTCCAGGTCATCCAGGATGGATCTGGCCTCGGCTCCCCCTTTGGAAATGGCTGGTCCCAGCCTGGCGATGCGCTGGATCGCCTCCTTCGCCCAGGGGTTGGTCAGCTCATGCTTGGTCAGCCCGTCGAGCTCAGCCAGCAACATTTCCGGCTCTGGCCACACAGGTTCGCCGCGTTTGGCGGGCCGCTCGGCCGCCTTGGCACCGGCCGCGGGGGGCGATGCCGCCTCCTCCGGCACGACCGGCTCCGGAACGAACGGCCGAATCGCGGGCATGCCCGTGTCAGGATACGCAGCCGCAGGGGGCGACCCTGCTTCGCGGGGTGCCTCGCTCGCTATCCCCCCAGGCGGCGGAGATGAAAGCGGGGCCGGTGCCGCTTGGTCCGTAGGCAACCCCTCCTCGGGCCGGCCGGCTTGCACCGCCACCTCCGGGCCTGCCGGCAACGATACAACCCTTTTCTCGGCCGGCACTTCCATCGCCGACGGGCTAGACGGTGTGTGCTCCGCCGGCATTTCCATCGCCGGCTGGCTGGCCGGTGTACGGTCCGCCGCCAGTCCGCTGGCCGGACCGCTGGCCGGGTTCGGCTGCTGGGCCACGTCGCTCGTGGTATCGCCCTGAGCCGCCTCCTCCGGCATTTCGTCCATTATTTCGTCAACAGCCACATCCCCCTTCGCAACTGGCTCGACCGTCTTTTGCGAAGCGATTCGCTCGGCCGGTTCCACTCGCTTGTACTTTGCCACCGACTCGGTCGCTTGCGTGTCAAATGCAGGCGGTTCTGGCAGTTTGGGTAGAAGTGCAGGAGGTGCGGTGTGGGCGACGGCCTGTAGCGGTTCGGGGCGTGCAATTAACTCCCACCCGCGAGGCAACTTGATAGTTAAAATGAATAGGCCAATTAAGATGAGAAGAATAGGCCAACTCAGATCCCACCGTCGGCGAAACATGCCCTCGCCTCCATGCAACAATCCAGGGCTGTGAAGCTATAAGCTGCGGCATCGAATTAGATCGGCTGGCCGCGGGCAGGGAATCAGCTTGGGAGGCAGGAATTAGGTGTGTTTCCGGTAGATGCCGACCACCGCCGGCGGATAAGCCCGCACGTCCCATGCATTTGGATCGGGTAAGCGGTGGAAATCGAATCTGCGATCGGATTCGACTGCAAAAACGCTCCCTTGGGGGGCGGCTTGAATCAGGCCCCCGATCAACTCCAGCATAGCCTCGCCCCGCTCGACGTAGAAGTCATAAGGCGGCGAGCAGAAGACCAGCCACGGCTCGGCCCCCAGGTAGGGGCGGCGGCGGGACCAGAAGAACGCGTCGGCGTTGACGATGCTGACTGCCTCGGCCGCGCCGAGCGTCTCCACACTCCGCTGGAGGTCGCGGGCCGTGGGCCGGTGCTGCTCGATGAGGATAGCCCGGGCGGCCCCGCGGCTGAGGGCCTCCAGCCCTAGCGCCCCGGTCCCGGCGAACAGGTCCACCGCAAGCGTACCTGCGACCTCCGGCCCGAGGCGGTTGAAGAGGGCCTGGCGGACGCGGTCCTTCATGGGCCGGGTTCGCGGATCGCCGCTATAATGGAGTTTCCGGCCGCGGAAACGCCCGCCGATGATCCGTACTCCGACCGGCGTGTGACGGGGGCGAAATTTCATAGAGGTCGCGCGGTTGGAAATGAGACGTTTAGCGGGCGACCCGGGCACCATGCACGGCATGGTCGTGCGCGGTGCCCTGCCCGCCGCGCGACGTGCGGAAAAGGCCATGCTGCGACGCGGCCGACCAGGCTCCGCCCGGTACCCGGCCCGCCCGCTAAACAACGGACATTCTTCATCGTAGCTGGAGTCCTGCAAAATGCCAGTTGTCGCACGTGTTGCCGCTGCTGTGATTTTCGTCGCCATGTCGTGGGTGGCTGCGGCGGCCCAGAAGCCCTCCAGCGGCCCGGAGGGCGAACAGTTCGCCCAGGTCCTGCGCGACTGGAAGACGATTCTGGCGGACTTGGCGGACCTCAGGGCCCGCTACCGCCGCGGCAGTGCCGCCGAGCGGACGGCGATCCAGGCCCAGTGGCAGGAGCGGGTGGCAACGGCCGGCACAATGCTGGAGAAGTTGATCTCGGCCGCCAGGCAGGCCTTTGCCGAGGCCCCCAACGCGGACCCTCAGGCTACGGACCTGTTGGTCGGCATTGTGGCCGGCTGGAACTTGCGGGACGACTATGAGAAGGCGATAGATCTTGGCAACTTCTTGATCGCCCACGGCTGCCGGGACCAGCAGGTTCTGGAGTTGGCCGGCATCGCCGCTTTCGCTGTCGCCGACTTCGACGCGGCCGAGACTTATCTCCGCCGGGCACAAGAGGGCCACAAGCTGAGCCCACCCGCGCAATCCGCACTCTCCGACATCGGCTATTGCAAGCAGGCCTGGGCGAGGGAAAAGAAGATCCGCCAGGCGGAGGCGAAGGCCGACGACCTGCCCCGCGTGCTCTTGAGGACCAGCCAGGGCGATATCATCGTGGAGCTCTTCGAGAACGAGGCGCCCAACACGGTGGCCAACTTCCTCTCGCTTGTCGAGAAAGGGTTTTACAACGATCTGGTGTTTCACCGCGTGCTGCCGGGCTTCAGGGCCCAAGGCGGAGACCCCAATGGAGACGGCTCGGGTGGGCCGGGCTATTTCATCCCCGCCGAATTCACCCGCGCGGAGCATCGACTCCATTTCCGCGGCAGCCTGGCCATGGCCCGCGCCGAGCAGCCCGACAGCGCAGGCTCGCAGTTCTACTTGATGTTCGTTCCCAAGCCGAGCATGGACGGCAAGTACACGGTCTTCGGCCGCATGCTCCAGGGGTTCGACGTGCTGTCCAAGCTCCAGCGGATCGATCCCAACCGGCCTGCCAGGGTCATGCCGGACAAGATTCTCGAGGCCAAGGTCCTCCGCAAGCGGCCGCACGAGTACGAGGTGAAGAAGACAGGCTGACGGCCAAGTGGCGGAAGGCGGAGGGGGAGGCGTGGGGCCGAAGGCGGACGAAGAGAAGAGGCCCGCAGACCGCGTTGTTTCGCGCAACCGTCTAAGCTATGATAACTTGCTGCTGAACGCTCGGATCTTTAGGGGAATCCCATGCAGTACCACGTGCCTGTCGTGATCGAGCAGGATGAGGACGGAGTGTTCATCGTCTCCGTCCCCACTCTTCAGGGCTGCCACAGCTACGGACTGACCATCGACGAGGCGATGAAGAACATCGCGGAAGCGGCGGCGCTTTGCCTCAAGGACGAAGAAGCCCGCGGAAATGGCACCTTCGTTGGAATGCGGGACCTGGAGGTGAATGTGTGACCGTAGTGCCCACGATTCCCGCCCGCAAACTAATCACGGTACTGCACCACTTGGGATTTGAAGAGATCCGCGCTCGCGGCAGCCATCACCGTTTCGCCCACCCGGACGGCCGGAAGACAACCGTGCCGGTACACGCCGGAAGGGACTTGCCAAGGGGTTTGTTGCGGAAGATCGTTACGGGGGATCTGCGCATGACGATGACGGAGTTCATCGCATTGCTCTAGCGTGCGCCTGCGGGCGGCAAGGCAGTGCCGGGAAGAATCGCCGGCGCCAGGGTAAACGGCTTGCCGGAGGCCTTTGTGCGGAGGAACCCCAGGCAGTCTTGCGCTAGACCGCCGCCCTAGCCCTCCATCACGTCCGTTTCGCGGGCCTTGGCCATCTCGCTGGCCTGGGATTCGTACTCCTTGATCAGGTCTTGGATTTCCTCCTTGACCTGGTCGCGCTCGTCTTCGGAGAGGTCCTTGTCTTTTTCGGCCTGGTCGGCCGTTTTGTTGCCGTCGCGGCGGATGTTCCGCAGGGCGACCTTGGTCTCCTCGGTCAGGTCGCGGATGCGGGCGACCATCTTGCGGCGGACCTCGGTCGACAGCGGCGGTACGCTCAGGCGGATGATGCGGCCGTCGCTCTGCGGATTGAACCCCAGGTCGCTGGCCTGGATGGCCTTCTCGATGTCCCGCAGCGTGCCCGGGTCGTAAGGACGAATCACGATCTGGTTGGGCTCGGGGGCGCCGACCGACGCGATCTGCTTCATCGGGACCTGCGAGCCGTAGACCTCGACGCGGAGCGAATCGACCAGCCCGGGGTTGGCCCGGCCGGTGCGGATGCCCGCCAGTGAGCTGCGCAAGACGGTGATGGCCTTCTCCATCCGTTCTTCCACGTCCAGCAGGATTTCTTCGGAGGTCATCGCTAATCCCCACCCCCCGGATGCAATCCGGGGGCTTTGGGCCAATCACGAACCCTAATCCTTCTTGGCTCGGATCAGCGTGCCGATGCGCTCGCCGCGCACGGCCTGCTCGATGTTGCCATCCTTGCGGAAGTTGAAGACCAGGATCGGCAGGTCGTACTGCATGCACTTGGTGATGGCCTCGGGGTCGATGACGCGGAGGTGCTGGTGCAGCACGTCGTCGTAAGTCAGTTGGCTGTAGAGCACCGCGTGCGGGTTCTTTTCGGGGTCGTCGCTGAACACGCCGTCCACGCGGGTGGCCTTGGCCAACAGCTCGGCGTTGAGTTCCAGCGCCCGCTGGGCGGCGGCCGTGTCGGTCGTGACGAAGGGGCTGCCCGTCCCGGCGGCCAGGATGATAATGCGGCCTTTCTCCAGGTGCCGCAGGGCCCGGCGGCGGATGTACGGCTCGGCGACGCCGTCCATGCGGATGGCCGTCATCAGCCGGGTGTCGCAGCCGAGCGACTCCAGCGCGTCTTGCAGGGCCAGCCCGTTCATCACCGTGGCCAGCATGCCCATGTAGTGGGCCGTGGCCTCGCGGATGCTCGAGCTGCCGGAGGTGAACTGGGCCCCGCGGAGCAGGTTGCCGCCGCCCATCACCACGGCCAACTGCACCCCGTGCTGGGCGGCGTGGAAGGTCTGCCGGGCGATGTGCACCACGGCGTCCATGGCGATGCCCCGCTCGCCGGGATGCGTAAAGCCTTCGCCCGAGACCTTCAGCACGACCCGGCGGTACCGCAGCGGCGATTGGATGGCCGGCGACGACATCCTCTTTCATTCCTTCGGCAGTTCCCAGTGCACGAAACTCAGGACCGTCATGCCCGCGGCGGCGGCCAGTTCGCCGATCGTCTTACCGCCGTACTTCTCGCGGTTGGCGTGCGGCTGTTCCAGCAGGCAGCGTTCCGCGTAGTAATCCTTCAGCCGGCCTTCGACCATCTTGGCGATGATCTTCTCCGGCTTGCCTTCCTTGCGGGCGGCCTCGGCGAGGATCTCGCGCTCCTTGTCCAGCGCAGCCGGATCGAGCTGGTCCCTGCGGACCACGCTGGGCCGCATGGCCGCGATGTGCATGGCGATGTCGCGGCCCAGCGCGGCGTCGCCTCCCTCGAGGCCCACCAGCACGCCGACCGCCCCGTTGTGGTGAGCGTAGCCGGCACAACAACCGTCCAGCCGCACGATCCGCTCCAGCTTGAACGCCTCGCGAATGCGGTTCAGCAGGTCTTCCAGCCGCCGGGCGAGCGTCTGGCCGGTCCCCTGCGTTGAAGGTTGGCCGAGCAACTCGTCGGGCATGGTCGCGCCGGGACCGGTAGCCAACTGCTTCGCCAGGTCGTTGGCCAGGTCGATGAACTGCTCGTTGTTGGCTACCGGCGCGCTTTCGCAGCGGAGATCGACGATCGCCCCGGCCCGCGCGGCGAAGTCGGCGTAGACGGCGATCCGGCCGGAGCTGGTCGAGCGGCCGGCGCGCTTCTCGGCCACCTTCTTGCCCTGTTTTCGCAGCCATTCCACCGCCCGTGCCGGGTCGCCGCCCGTCTCTTGCAAGGCGCGTTTGCAGTCCATCATCGGCAGGCCCGTCTGCTCGCGGAGCAACTTGACGGCCGCGGCGCTAATCTCTGACATCGGAAAGACTCCTTCAGTTTCCAGCCGCGGCGGGCACGCCCTCGGCCGCCGCCGGCTCCGACTTCATTTCGCCGGACGAAGTCTTGCCGGCCAGCACGGCGTCCGCCAGAAGCTGCACGATCAGCTCGATCGAGCGAATGCTGTCGTCGTTGCCTGGAATCGGCAGATCCACCTCGTCCGGATCGCAGTCGGTGTCGATCAGTGCGATGGTGGTAATGCCCAGCTTCCGCGCCTCGCCGACCGCGTTCCGCTCCTTGCGGGGATCGATGACCACGACGCACTCCGGCAGGCGGTTCATCGTGCGGATGCCGTTGAGGTTGCGGTGCATCTTGCGGTACTCGCGGTTCAAGGCGGACTGCATTTTCTTGGAATAGGTCGACATCTCCTCGCCGGCTCGCAGGGCCTCGAGCTCTTCCAGCCGGCCCAGCCGGCTGCGGATCGTGCGGAAGTTGGTCAGCGTGCCCCCCAGCCAGCGGTCGCTGACGTAGGGCATGCCGCAGCGCAGGCCCTCGCGCTCGATCGTCTCGGCCGCCTGCCGCTTGGTGCCGACCAGCAGCACCAGGCTCCCCTGGGAAGCCACCCGCTGCAGGTACTTTCGCGCCCGTAGCAGGCCGCGGATCGTCTCGCGGACGTCGATGATGTGGATCAGGTTCCGCCGGCCGTAAATATACGGCCGCATCTTGGGGTTCCAACGGCTGGCGCGATGGCCGAAATGAACCCCGGCCTCGATCAAGTCCTTCACAAAAACTGTAGCCAAGAGCAAATCTCCCTAAGGCACACCGGCTGTAGGGTGGGTCGACGGGCACCGACCGCCCCACCATGCGAACATGGTCGGTTGGTCGGCGAGCCCCACCGGCCCATACCAAAATCCTGCCCGCGGGGGGGAGGCGTCCGGCGTTGGTGGCACACCTCGGTCGGTTTGTTCAAACTAAACCCCTTACCGCCCTGGACCGTTCAAGACGGTAAACTTAGAAGTCTAGTGACTCCTCGCCGTGGAGTCAACGGGGGGAACCTACTGCCTTTTCCGCCTCCATCTCGCCAGCGATGACGCAGATTCAGCCGACCGCCTTCCGGCCAGAAGTCCCTCGATGCTGATGTCCTCATCAAGTTCGGGCCAATGAATCCCCTCCCCCCCGCCGATCAGCTCGTAGTTCTCTCGTTCCGCCTGGGTTCCGTCGAGCAACCTCGGATACCATGCCAATGGCACAGACAACGAGCGCCCGTCATCCAACCGCACCGTCAGCGAGTCGTCGGAGGAGCAGACCGACTCCGCCATTGCAGCCATTGGCGGGATCCCATTGGGTTGGGTGCGGCGAGGGGCGACAGCGCCCCCAGCGTTCGAAAAGCTACCCGGCCAGGACTCGAACCTGGAACGAGGGAGCCAAAGTCCCTTGTGTTACCATTACACCACCGGGTACTCTGGAGGGTATTATGCCACCATTAAGTACGTAATTAGGCACGTTACCGCGCCTAGCACCTGTGACAGTATAGCGGCTTCACGGCTGCGTTCAACCACACGGCTCGTCGCCCTGGTAGCCCGAGCGTCTGAAACCGAACCAGCCGGGCCGCCAATCCACGATCAAAGCGGAGAGAACTTGCCGGAAAAATCCTTGGGCCATAACACAATGAAGTCGCCGTCCTTCTGGTACGCGATGATCGCACCCTCGACGAGTTCGTTCTTACGAAGCCACTCGAGGGTTGACTTTGCCGCACTCTTCGGGTCAACAACGAAGCACCATACATTGATGGAGCCGCTGCCAATATCGCCGCCATCGCAGTGACCGTTGCCCGTCCAGCCGAGGCATTCGTTCATCACGTCCTCGACCGCATGGCGTTTCTTGAGATCCTCGCCAGAGCCCCAGTTGTCCAGCCGGTACTGGATCACAAACGAAATCTGTTCTTCCTCGGGCAGTTCTCGAAAGCCGTCACGACGTGGGACGGCGGCCTCTTCGGCGATGATACTGTCTGCGTCCCTAGCGCTGCCAACCTGGATTTCCCTACTCCGGCCTTTGTCCCCGATAACGCCACAATGGATCGTCACGACACCCTGGTTCTCCCAAGCCTCCCAGTAAAGCACGGTCCCCTGGCTCTTCTTATAGAGCTTCATCATCCTCGGCTACCTTTGTGCGGAAGGCAACGGCGTAGAGGGTTTATTCGCCCGCAAATCCGCGTCGGTTGCCGAGCCGTCCGGCTGCCATACCCAGACCTTACGAGCGCGGCGAGAACGAGGCATCCAGTTATTACCACCCGATTGTTCGGCAAATAGAATATCGTCCGTTTGAGTCGCCCTCTCTTAACACAGCAGCATCCGCATGGGATGAAGAGTGCGATCAAACGGGTTCAGCACCAGGCCGAGGATTTCCAGGGTGACCGAGCCCAAGAGCGCCTCGTCCCCCTCTTCGCCCAGAATCACCGGCGTATGCCCTTCTCCCTGGGGGAGAACAAGAAAGGCTTCCGACACGGACCGCTCAACCGTCGTTCCGTCGGCAAGCACAAAAGACAGCTTTCGCTTGGGCGTTAATCCCACGGCCTGCCACACAGCCTTGGGCAGGAGGGAGTAGGTTGCCCCGCTGTCAACAAGAAACCGCACACTCTGCGGGTTTCCCGATGGCCCTCGTACCTCGCCCTCCACGAACGTAACGCCCATTGTTCCACCCTCCTGATCGGCAACCCGTGTGCGCGGGTCGCCGCCGGACCGCGAGGCGTGCCGGGAACCATTCCGGCCTCCCGCACCCTTGTATTCACACACGACCGCGACGCCGACAATTCTACCCCTTCCGGCGCGGGGTAGCAAGCAGTTCGCACAGTATGAAACGGAACCAATCCCCGATTCCCCAACGAACAAGAGCCCCTTTCATCCGCAGGGGACGAAAGGGGCTCTCAGGGTTGGGCTCGGTTGTGCGGCCTAGCCGGCCGATCGGGGCCTAATGCTGGAAGAACTCGACGTTGTTCGGATAGAACCAGCCGGCGGCCGGATTGTACTGCCAACCATCGCCGCTGCCCGTCGGTGCCGTCGGCGCGGTCGCGCCGCTGATGATGGCGACGGTTGCGCTATTGTTGAAAGGGTTGCTGGGGATGGCGTCCTGGATGTACGGTCCGCACAGGCCGCTGCTGGGATTCGGGGTCGTGTCCTGGTTCGTCTTGTCGCACATCTGGGCCGCGAATGAGGCGGTGTCGGTGGCCGGCGGGTAGACGCCCAGGTGCTGCTCCTTGTACATCTCCAACTGCGAGCGGACCGTTTGGAGATTGAACTTCAGGTTGCTGGTCTTGGTGTCGTTGTTGGACGTGACGAACTGCGGAATGATCGTGGCCCCCAGCACGGCCACGATGATCACGACAATCAGCACTTCAATCACCGTGAAAGCGTAACGACGACACTTGCTCGACATACCCTGTTCCTTTCCCGGAAACGGCGGAGGCAACAAGCCCGCAAGGGGCTAATGTTACCTAGGTTGCCATTGCCGGGGCGTCAAGAGAAAGCTCTCCTGAGTGCGAAAGATTCCCCCGGCCAGGCCGCCAGCGTGGCCGCAAAGTCTCCTTCTTCAGCAAAGGCTGCTCCGCACTCGGCCGTAGTATCATACCACCCGTATTTGGTACGTTTCCCGTCAGATCCAGCAGAGACGCCACGGTCTGGTGGCAGTGATTCTTATTCACCATACTTTATTGTCATCGCATTCAGTTTATAATACGCTGTCTTCGCATATCAAGCAGAACATTTATATTGCCGATATTGATACGTGAAATCCGGCTGTGTATAACTGTTGGCGTGGTATGCGCAGACAGTAACGGCGGCGTGCGTGTGGAGTTCTCGGCAATGTAGCTAATGTAAGGCGACCCGACAGGACGAAGATGTACCTATAGGCGGATTTCGCCTTCATTGCTGACTAGACCAGGCCTCTGGCCAAGAAACGTCCCCGTGGTGATAAGGGAGGCATGCGATGAAAAAGATACTGGGAGTAGCGCTTGTGGCTGTGGCCGTGGCAGCGATGTCGGCCGGCTCGGCCGACGCCTGCTTCTGCGGCGCCGCCCGGTTCCATTGCTGGAAAAGCGCCTGCTGCGAGACGTGCGAATGCTGCCCGCAGCAGTGCTCGACGGTCATGAAGACCTGCCGAGAAGTCGTTTATGAGCAGCGGCAGTACACCTGCTACAAGACCTGCTACGAGCGGGTGTGCGAGCAGCGCTCGATCAACTGCGTCAAGTACGTCCCCGAGACGTGCTACCGCGAGTGCGTCTACACGGTCTGCAAGCCGGTGTGGGAAACCCAGGTTCGGGTCTGCCACTACACGGTTTGCAAGCCGGTCTGGGAGACCTGCAGCAAGCAGTATTGCTACACGGTCTGCAAGCCGGTCTACGAGACCAAGACCCGCCAGTATTGCTACACGGTCTGCAAGCCGGTCTACGAGACCTGCACCAAGCAGTACTGCTACACGGTCTGCAAGCCGGTCTGGGAAACCAAGACCTGCCAGCGCTGCTACACGGTCTGCAAGCCGGTCTACGAGACTTGCACCAAGCAGTACTGCTACACGGTCTGCAAGCCGGTCTACGAGACCAAGACCTGCCAGTATTGCTACACGGTCTGCAAGCCGGTCTACGAGACCTGCGAGCGGGTCTGCCACTACACCGTCTGCAAGCCGGTGTGGGAGACGTGCACCAAGCAGTACTGCTACACGGTCTGCAAGCCGGTCTACGAAACCAAGACCTGCCAGCGCTGCTACACGGTCTGCAAGCCGGTCTACGAGACTTGCACCAAGCAGTACTGCTACACGGTCTGCAAGCCGGTCTATGAGACCTGCGAGAAGGTTTGCCACTACACGGTCTGCAAGCCGGTGTGGGAGACCTGCAGCAAACAGTGCTGCTACACGGTCTGCAAGCCGGTCTACGAGACCTGCGAGCGGGAGGTGTGCTACACGGTGTGCAAGCCGGTCACCTGCACCAAGACGATCCATTGCTGCTCGGGCCATTGGGAGACCCGGTGCCCGGGTTGCTGCGATTCGTGCGGCGGCTGCGGGCCGGCCACCTGCTGCGATTGCTGCCGGCAGTGCCGCGTGTGGGTGCCGGAGATCTGCGAGAAGCAGATCGAGTGCGTGCAGTACGTCCGCGAGACCTGCGTCAAGAAGGTGCCCTACACCGTCTGCCGCATGGTGCCGGAGCAGCGGGTAAAGACCTGCACCTACCAGGTCTGCCACATGGTCAAGGAGTGCTGCGAGAAGCGGATCCCCTACACCGTCTGCAAGATGGTGCCCGAGACGCGGGTGCAGACCTGCACCTACCAGGTCTGCAAGATGGTGCCCGAGCAGCGGGTGAAGACCTGCACCTACCAGGTCTGCAAGATGGTGCCCGAGACGCGGGTGCAGACCTGCACCTACCAGGTCTGCCACATGGTGCCCGAGACGCGGGTGCAGACCTGCACCTACCAGGTCTGCCACGTCGTCAAGGAGTGCTGCACGAAGGAGATCCCGTACCAGGTCTGCAAGATGGTGCCGGAGCAGTGCGTCAAGCAAGTGCCGTATACGGTGTGCAAGCCGGTGTGCTACACACAGACGGTGAACTGCTGGAAGCTGGTGCCCAAGCAGGTGGCCTACACGGTGAC
>Ga0181527_1001304_pt1 | contig 25865 bp, 20 predicted proteins | sample PEATcosm2014_Bin_30_FD_119762 | JGI IMG/M metagenome (GOLD analysis project Ga0181527, IMG submission 119762) | Peatland microbial communities from MTU Mesocosm Facility, Houghton, MI, USA - PEATcosm2014_Bin06_60_metaG | ecosystem: Environmental > Terrestrial > Soil > Wetlands > Peat | place...
CCACACGCGCGACAACAAAGTGCGCCGCGCCGCGCTGACCGCCATCGCCATGCTGCCCGCGGAAAGCAGCCGCGAGATTTACGCGCGCTATCTCGGGGCTAAAGACGAGAACATGCGCGCCGCCGCGGCCGAAGGCTACGCGCGCTTGAAGAATCCCGCGGACCTGCCCATGCTCGAAAAGGCTTATCAGGACGAAGGCAAGACTTCCCCGCGCCTCTCGATGGCGTTTGCGCAGGTGATGCTCGGCAAGACGGAGGTCTCGGAATTCAGCCCGCTCCAATTCCTGGTGAACACGCTCAACAGCGCCGCCTATCACGGCGTGGCATTCCCGTTTTTGGTGGAATTGGCGCGCGATCCAAGTGTGCGGAAATCGCTCTACACGCCGCTGTTACAGGGCACCAGGGACGAGAAAATCTACCTCGCGCGCGTCATGTCCCGCAGCGGAGACGCGAGCGACGTGCCCCAGTTAGAGAAGTTGAGCCACGATCCCGATCCGGAAGCGGCGCAGGAAGGACTGCGGGCCTTGAAGAATTTGCAGGCCCGCACCTGAACGGAATCTTACTTGGCCTTCTTCTGCTTCTGCTGGCCGACGCGCACCTTGAAGTGCAGGATCTTCGACTCCTGGTACGCCTTGTGATCGTGCCGGGCCACTACATCGGCCAGATACTTTTCCACGCTGGCGTCTTTCGGGAGCACGGCCATGACGGTGAAGGTCTCACCGCACTCGGGGCAGAAGGGCCGGAACCGCTTGACATTCGGAATTGCCATAACGTTGTTAGTTTAGCACGGCGGCTTAGCCGTTTTGGGGAAACCGCTCCGTTACTGTCGCGGCTCGGTAACGCTCGTGGCTCGGTAACGCTCGCGGCTCGGTAACGCTCGCGTTGATTTCGCAAACGCTACTGAGCCGCGACCGTCAGGGAGCGGTGTTTGGCTTCCTCTCGGGCAGGAGTGAGCGCCAAACCGTAAACATAGTAAGTATAGTATTCTGTAACTGAGCAGATCGTGTTCCAGCTCAAAGACTCATCCCTCCACAGCGGCGTCTTCGCGCTGGCTCTCACCACCCTGGCGGTGCTCGTCTCCTTGCTGCTGCGCCCGCTGCTGGAGCCGAACTTCTTCCTGCCCTTCCTGGTCGCCGTATTCGCCAGCGCCTGGTATTACGGGCATGTCGGCGGATTCTCGGCCACCGCGCTCTCCACCGTGGCGCTCGGCACATTGCTCGTCGCGCTCGGTGAGCCGTGGTATGCCGGCGGTCCGAACCTGGCCGGCTGTCTGTTATCTTTTGTCGCCATATCGGTTTCGGCCACCGGCTTGGTCTCCGGATTCCACAACAGCCGCAGCATGCTATCCGCCACGCTGTCGAGTATCGCCGATGGCGTGGTGGCCACCGATCGCGAAGAGCGCGTCACGTTCCTCAATCCGGTGGCCGAAGCGCTCACCGGGTGGCGGCGCGCCGACGCCCTGGGACGGCCTTTGGGCGAGATCTTGCCAGTCATCGAAGAAGGCAGCCGCGAACCCGCGGGCAGCCCCGCCCGGGATGCCATCCGCGCGCGGACCACCGCCCACAATTTGGGCGCGGTCCTGCTGATCGCCCGCGACAAAACCGAGATTGCCATCGAGCAGAGCGCCGCGCCGCTGTGCGACGAGCGCGGCCGTCTGGAAGGCGCCATCCTCGTTTTCCGCGATATTACCGGCCGCCGCCAGCTCGAGGAGCAACTTAGCCAGGCGCGCAAGATGGACGCCGTGGGGCGCCTGGCGGGCGGAGTCGCCGGCGACTTCAACAACCTCCTCACCGTCATTACCGGCTACAGCGATCTGCTGCGCGCCCAGATCCCCGCCGGCAGCCCGCTGCGCCGCTTCGCCGACGAGATTCTCTACGCCGGCGAGCGCGCCGCCGCGCTCACGCGCCAGCTCCTCACGTTTTCGAGCGCCCAGGCCGTGCAGCCCAACGCGATCGACCTGAACAGCACGATCGCCGGCATGGAACCCATGCTGCGCCGGCTGCTGGGCGACGCCGTGGAGTTGATTGTGCTGCCCGGCCCAGCGCTCGGCTACGTCCAAATCGATGGCGGCCAGATGCAGCAGGTCATCCTGAACCTGGCCACCAACGCGCGCGAGGCTATGCCCAACGGCGGCAAGCTGGTGCTCGAAACCTCCAATCTGGAACTGGACGAGGCGGCCGCCAAAAAGGCCGGCGTAAAGCCTGGCGCTTACGTGATGCTGGCCGTCAGCGATACGGGGTCCGGCATGGACGCCGAAACCCGCTCGCGATTGTTCGAGCCCTTCTTTACCACCAAGGAGCATGGCAAGGGCAGCGGGCTGGGGCTCTCGATGGTTTACGGCACCGTCAAGCAGAACGAGGGTTACATCACCGTCTATAGCCAGGTGAACTGCGGCACGATCTTCGAGATTTATGTGCCCCGCGCGGAGCCGGCCACGGCGGTTCACGCGGCGCGCCGGCTGGCGGCCTCCAAAGGCTCCGAGACCATCCTGCTGGTGGATGACGAAGAGGGCGTCCGGAAGCTGTTGTCCGCAGTGCTCCATAACGGGGGCTATACCGTGATCGAGGCCGCCAACGGCCTCGCCGCGCTTGCCATCTACGAGAAGAACTCGCACAAAATCGACCTGGTGCTGGCCGACGTGGTGATGCCGCAGATGAACGGCTTCGAGCTCGGCCTGCGGCTTGCCGAAAAGAACTCCGATCTCCAGGTCCTCTATATGTCCGGCTACCGCGACAGCCCCATCAACAGCCCGCCGGGCGAGCCTCCCAAGGCGTTTCTGAACAAGCCATTCACGCCTGACGTCCTGCTTGCCAAGGTGCGCGAAGTCCTGGACGAAGGCGGCGGTCTCCGTCCGCCGGCATAGTGCGGGCGGCTTGTGGTTAACCTACTGGGGATTCCTGGCTGACAGAAACCGCTCCCTGACCTGACGGTCGCGGCTCGGTAACAGCCGCGTTGATTTCGCAACGCTTACTGAGCCGCCACCGTCAGGGAGCGGTTTCGCCAAGACGTTAAGCACCCTGAGGCGGCCTGTGGCGCGCCCACAACCATGCAAAATAGTGTTACAGTGCAGCCATATGGGATCCGTCAATAAAGTGATCTTAATCGGCAATCTCGGCAAAGATGCGGAAACGAAGTTTATTCCTTCCGGCACTTCCGTCACGACCTTCAACCTGGCCACCACCCGCCGCTGGAAGGACCAGCAATCCGGAGAGTGGAAGGAACAAACCGACTGGCACCGTGTGAAGTACTGGCGGGCGGAAAACGTCGCCAACTATTTGTTGAAGGGTAAGCAGGTCTACGTGGAAGGCCGGCTGGAAACCAGAAGCTACGACGACAAGGATGGCAAGAAAGTCTATACCACCGAAGTCGTCTGCGAGCACCTCGTGCTTCTGGGCAGCCGTCAGGACGCCGGCGGTTCAGCCCCCGACGAGTATAGCCAACAGCCGGTGTCCATGCCGCGTAGCGCCGCCCGCCCGGCCGCCGCTCCCAGCCAGGCCGCGCCGCCCGCGCCATCCGAAGATCCTGCCTTCAACCAAGGCATCACCGACGACGACGTGCCGTTCTGAGGTTGGCCGCGCCTTCGATCATGGGCAAGAAACCGCAGCGGCACACCTGGCCGGAGGCCAAGAAGCTGTGCCGCCTCAACCAACTCGATATTGAGATGGCCAAGCGCCTCGGCTTCGGACCGGATGCCTTGATCCGGGCCATCCCCAGTCCCCAACAGAGTTGGAAGCTCGCGGTTAAAGATTGGGTCCACCAACTGCACTGCAAGCGCTTCGGCAAGGCGCTGGGCGAAACCGCGGATCCGCCAGCCAGCGACCAGCGCAGCCCGGAGCCCAGGGAGTCCGGCCGCCTTGGGAATTCCGCGACGGCGAAGCGCCGCCCTAAGTTTGCGCCCATGAGTTTCGTGCCCACCAACCGCAAAAACCAACGCTCACCGCTCCGGCCCGACGCTGGGCGCCACCCCCCAGAGACTGTATGAACTGACCGAATTATGAGATTTTCGGGTTTCTGATTGTACATGATCCAGGGAGGTACAGCAATGAGGGAAATCTCGTTCTTCCCCGTGCTTGGGTTCCTGTGCCTTCCTAGGAGTGCATTCATGAGCGGAGTGCATTCATGAGCATAAAAAAGACGGCGGATACCCGCGTCAGGGACGTTCGCATAACCTGATCCGTCACGTCGACATTTAGATGGCACCAAATCAAAGGCCGATTAGGCGCCAACTGGCATGGATGTTTCTTTAAACAGATCGGAGAGAATAATTGAATGCTCACGCTTCGGAAGGGATTCTGCCTGTTACCAGGTGCGGCTCTCGGAGTTTTGCTGCAAAATTCGCTCGCTGGACAAGCGAAGAAAACACCAGACGTAGCCCCCGTCAGGGCTTCTGACGTCAGGGCGTCCGGCGTGAAGGGCGCCCCGTCGTCAGGGTTGCCACCGTTTCTCGAAGTGATTTCAGTGGAAAGCACTCTTGCCTCCATTCACGGCTTAACCACGATGCTTCAAGTCGAAATGAAGGACGAGGCACTTCAGTTGCGAACTAGCAATGAAGTCGCAGCCGGACTACCTGCTTGGTTCTCAAAGGACTCCCAAGATGCCAGAGACATCGAGCAGCGTAAATATGGCGCAAAGTACCGATCCGCCATTGAACACCTATTCGCCGGTTTTGACGGCGACATAAGGTTTTTCGGTGGAAAATACAGCGATGATTTTCCCGTCCGCTTCGCAATTCGCGAGGGGAGCCTTGCGGTCCTTGTCACCGGGATCGTCTCGGCAAATGTATTCAATACCCTTAGAACGACTGAGAACGTAAGAGCCGCAAAGGTAGTGCGGGAAATCATTGCACCCCAACTGGCAGTCTTCGACCAAACGTTCGGCGGCTCGGGCATGAAGTTCTATGGGATGCTGGTCACCTACGGGAGCAAAGACTTCTCAGGACAGTTCGGTATGCCGAATGTGGAGTCAGTCATTGTGGTTGTGCCCGCTGAACAATGTAAGCAATTCGCAGAGGCCAAAATCACCGACACTGAATTGATCTCGGCCGGCGAGACGTACATGACAGACACAAAGCTGAAGAACGGAGTTAAGAGAATTAAGGTCGTCCTTGAGTGAATTTGCAACGTGGGGCGACGCTTTCCGGCAGTCCGCTACCACTAATGAGGCCTTGCGCCGTGCGGTGACGGTGACGCATCCCGCTATCCCCAGTCCACGCTGAAAACAAACGCCCTAAGCAATCCAGCCACCGAATTACCATCGCCGCCATGTCACGCTTGCACCGGGTAGAGCATCGCTCGAAACACATCCGCGGCGACGTCGCGAAGCGGGATGCCCGTGGGTGGCCCACCGGCCATGCCGAGTTTGAAATCCGAATACCGATCTGGGCGCGCCCCGCAGGGCCCTCTCCACGAACCCAAAAACCAGATTACGAAACGAACCCAATTTGATCCTTTGTTTTCAACAAAAGCCCGAAAGCCAAATTCCACTCGGTGGAGGCCGGGCCTAAAGCCTGGCTTAAGCCCGCCTCGGGTTGTCCGCTCGGCCGAACGTAGAAACTCCAGGCGGTGAGCTTCAGTTCGCCGTCGGCAGGCCAAGAGCCGTATGGTTCCGCTTCGGCCAGACCGTCTGATTGGCTGTTTCGCTTCGCGGCCGAAATCCGTGGCAGCCGCCGATTGATCACTCCATTGAAAAAGCGCCGCGCCGCCCGCAGTTCGACGGCAGGAAATATCACCGGGATACATTGTTCTTATTCCTCTAATTCCCCGTTCCCCAATCTGCGTAATTAATTTCCCCTCTGGTTTGAGTTGTTTAGCGGAAATGCCCTCCAGGTTCCGCGCGGGCGGCCGATATCTTTAAAAGAGAAAAGAGGTTCCCTGCAAGGCCGGGAATCTCCAAGGCAAAACGAGCGATGGAACCGATTATTTTCATCATCCTCGGCGGGTTGGGGCTCTAAAGAGCACAAGAAATGTATGAACTCGGCGCTTAACCCAGCGCGTTAAAAACAAAAATCAGCGAAAATGATTGCCAAATCCACGGCAAATGCTGGTATGATTCTTTGGGGGGTGCTCTTGCAGGCTACCCCCAAAGAACACCAGACCGGAAATATTCCAGAATTGCAAAGCAGGGCAGGGATTGATGAGGTTCTTGGTTTCTTTATTAACGATAATCCCGCTCGCTGGAACGCTGCTACCGCTCGTTCCGCCGCCCAGGACGCCGCCCCTGGCAATCGCCAGCCAGAAGACTGTTCGCAGCGATAAGCTCACGGAACAACTCCAGCAATCTTCTAAGGCATTCGACGCGGGCGATTTTCGTAGCGGCGTCGCCCTCGCCGAGCAAGGTGATCGCGACGCGCTACGCACGGGTCAACCGAAAATTGCGGCGCAGTTTCGCCTTAATCTGGCCAGATGCCAGTTCGCCCTGCACCAATATCGGGAGGCGCTTCAAACATTTCTGCAAGCGCGCAAGCGGGCGGAAGCCTCAGGTGATAGTGACACAGCCGGAAGGGCGGATTTGAATATTGCCTCGCTGTATTTCAATCTCCGGCAGATGGACGCCGCCATCGAGGCCGTCGGCCGCGCGATGAAACGCTTGTCCGGCCCAGAACGCCTCAAGCGGCTCCCCAAATTGCTGCCCTACTTGGCTTCCCTACAGGCCCACCAGGACCGCATGCCGCAGGCCATTGATTTGTACAGGCAGGGAATTGCCGCCGCCGACCGCGCGGGCGACCTCGAAATGTATGCCTTTGCGTGGAACGACTTGGGCTACGAATACCTCGAACACGAGCACGGACACGAACGCGACTACATACCCCAAGCCGAACACGCCCTCCTGGAGGCGTATCGCATTCGCAAGCTCAACCGCTTTCGCGGCCTCGAAGGTTGCTACCGGAATCTCGGAATGTTGCGTTTGGAGCAAGGCGACCTGCGCTCGGCTTCGGTGCTGCTGGATCAGGCGGTTGCCCGTTCCGAGGAGACGGGCGGCGCATGGCCGGTCTGGGACATCCATTATGTGCGCGGCCGTGTGCGCCTGCGGCAGAACCGTCTCCAGGACGCCTTGGACGACCTGCGCATCGCTGCGCTGCTGGCCCGCAACTGGCGCCGGGAAACGTTTCCGGACGATGCCACCAGGGTCAGCACCGAGAACATGATCGGGAAAGTTCATTCTACGCTAGTGGAAGCCGGAAACAGGCTGTACTTCGCAACTCACCGCCGCGCGCTCGCGCAAGAGACCTTCGAGTCCGCGGAGGCCAACCGCGCCGCCAGCCTGCGCGCGCTTCTGGCGGAGCCGCGCGATTGGCGCCGCAAGCTGCCAGCCGAATACTGGGAGACGCTGCGGAAGCTCGAATCCGCCGAGGTGGAATTGCTGCGATCTCCGGGAGCGCCTCCTGGGCCGGCGGGCGAACGGCTTCGTCAGTTGCAAGGCGCACTCGTCGAGTGGGAATCGCGCGCCGGATCGAACATCGATGTGGAACTGCCCGATCTTCTCGAACACACCCGCCGCAGTCTCGGTACGGACGCCGCCTTCCTCGCCTTTCACCTGGCCTCGCCCGATTCCTACCTGTGGGCGGTATCGCGCGAGAACTTCGCGCTGTATCGCCTGCCTTCCGGCCCGAAGATTGGCGCGTTGGTGGCGCGCTTCACCAAGGCCGTCCGCCAGGGAAGCGCCGAAGCCCAACCGGCCGGTTCTCAGATCTTCCGCATGTTGTTTGGACAGCTCGATCCCGCATTCCGGAAAAAACCGCGCTGGCTGCTGGCGCTGGATGCTCAATTGTTCGAGCTCCCCTTCGCCGCGCTGATCGAGGACACCCGCGCGCAGAGCCCTGTATTCCTCGCTGAGCGTCATTCTTTGCAGATCGTTTCCGGCGCCGCGATGCTGTCCCCGGCCAGTCGCGACGGCGGCCATTTCGCCGGTCCCTTCGTTGGCGTGGGCGACCCCGTTTACAACATGGCCGATCCGCGGTGGAAAGGTTCACAGCCCGCCTCTTTGTTTGGCTTCTTTACGGCGCGCGCGGGCGATTCCACGGCCGGCGACGATCTGCATCTGGCGCGCCTCGCCGGTACCGCGCGGGAAGTGGCCGATTGCGCCGCCGCGTGGAGCGGTTCGCGAACGCCGGTATTGCTCGAAGGCGCGTCCGCTTCCCGCCGCCGGCTGGAGGCCGCGCTCGATGACCATCCTGCCGTGCTCCACTTCGCGACCCACGTCCTCGCTTCCAGCGTCGATTCCAGCCGTGGCGCGGGGTCCGGGCTCATCGTGCTGAGCCTCACCCGTGCCGGGCAGCACGAGGTCCTGGGCCCGGTCGAGATCGCCACCTGGAATCTGGATGGCGCGCTGGTTTCGTTGAGCGGCTGCAGCTCCGGATCGGCCGATGCGCTTCCCGCCACGGGTTTGATGGGCCTTACCCGTGCCTGCCAGGCCGCCGGAGCCCGTGCTGTGGTGGCCAGCCGTTGGCCGACTCCGGACGATGCCGGAGCGCTCTTTCTCTCTTTCTACCGCTACTTGCACGCGGCTCCGCAAGCCGGACCGGCCGTCGCGTTACAACATGCCCAGATCGATATGCTCCGGTCTCACACGTGGCGTTCAAACCCGCTCTATTGGAGCGCTTATTTCGTTACGGGGAACCAACAATGATGGTGAACGATATTGCCGACACTGAGGATGACCGTCCGGCTTCGGCCCAACCCTGCTGGGCCGCACTGGTCGAAAAAATCAGGCAAAACGATCCTGATGGATTGGAAGAACTGTATCGGGTTTTTTCGCGCGGCGTGCGCTTCTATCTGTGCAGGCAGCTCGGCCCCCAGGATCTGGACGACCGGGTCCACGATACCTTCCTGATCGTGGCGCAAGCCATTCAGCGGGGAGAGTTGCGCGAACCCGACCGCCTGATGGGCTACGTGCGGACGATTGTCCGCCGCCAGGTGGCGGCCCAAATCGAGGACAACGTTCTCAGCCGCAAGCAACAGTTCGACCTGGACTGGGGACTTGCCGTGCGCGACACCGGCAGCAATCCGGAACAAGCGGCCATCCGGCAGGAGAATCAGCAGCTTGCCGCCAAAGTTTTGAAGAGTATCGCGCCCCGCGATCGCGAGATTCTGATACGCTTTTATCTTTGGGAGCAGCCGGCGGAACAGATCTGTACCGAGATGGGGTTGACGGATACTCAGTTCCGCCTGCTTAAGTCGCGCGCCAAAGCCCGCTTCGGCCTGCTCGGCAAAAGGAAGGTTACAAGACGTCTGGTACCTTTTGATGAGAGGAATTGGAGGGAAATACCACTAAAGCGGTAATGGTACGCCGAAAGGAATATGCAAAGTTGGAGTTCGCCGACGGGTGTCACGCCACTGACGACGCACTGGAGCAGTATGCGATGGGACGTTTGCCTGAGCCGCAATTGGCTGAATTTGAGGAACACCTGCTGGTGTGCGAGTCGTGTCAGGACCGGCTTGCCCTTGAGGATAGCATCCGGCAGGGCGTACGCGATAAAGGGGCGGCACTCCAGCAACCCCATGACGTAGCTTGGTGGCGACTCCCGAGATTGGCTTGGGCTGCGGGCTTAGTTGCAGTGGGCCTGGCGGTCTTTGCCGGAATCGAGTGGCATTCCGTGCGCCATTCGCCTGCGACACCGGCCGTGATTCTGCTCCAGACCACGCGCGGAACCGAAGGCACAACGCCAGCCGCGCCCGCAGGCAGGCCACTCACCGTAGTGCTCGATTTAACCGGCTTGCAGCAATTCTCCGAGTATAAGCTGGAAATCGTGGATGCCGCCGGGCATTCTGTGTTTCAAGCCAGCCGGGCTCCCCAGGTCGACAAATTGCAGGCCACCCTTTCCCGTGGCCTGGCGGCCGGCGCCTATTTTGTCCGTGTGTACAATCCCGCCCGGGAACTCCTCCGCGAATACGCCCTCGTCGTGCGCGGCTGACCGTTCACCGCCCCTCCGTCGACGTTCTCTTCCATTCCTGCGCGCGCCGCGGAAGCCCGTTCCAGCCGGTACCGCCAAGTGGGCCAGACAGCCCTGCGACCGGCCGCGGCGGGCGAGCCAATCTCATCCGCCTCAGGAGCCGCTCAGGCACAGGCCGCAGTCCAATTAGCCGTAGGGATCGTCACCGTTATCGTGGTGCCCCGATTCGGCATGCTTTGTATGTGGACGGTACCGTTAATGAGTCGGGTACGTTCCTTGATGCTCACCAAACCGAGTCCTGCGGCCGCGCCCGTGCGGCCCGGCGCTATTCCCGCGCCGCGATCCGCGATGGTCGGGATCGCCACGCCAGGCGCACGCCTCAGTTGGACGGAGGCTTCTGTCACCCCGGCATGTTTTGCCACGTTTTGAAGGGCTTCCTGAACAATGCGATAGATACACAGGGATACGGCGGACGGCACGCCGCCAGACGAGCCCTTCCACTTCCAGCGCCACCCTGACTCCCGTCGGCGAGGAGAACTCGGAACAATAACCCCGTAATGCCGCCGCCAGCCCGGCATGCTCCAGCACGGCCGGATGGAGCTCGTGCGAAAGCCGCCGAATGCCTTCGGCCAGGCCGGCCAGCTTCTGCTGCAGCCGATCGCTCTGCGCGCGCCCGCCTGTTCTTCGGGAATGTCCGTCTTCAAGTTGCTCGTGGCAATGCTCAGAGCGGCGATTTGCTGGCTGAGGCCGTCATGCAACTCCCGCGCGAAGCGCGCCCGCTCTTCTTCCTGTGCGTTAATGAGACGGGCACTCAACGCCTGGATCTCGTTCTCTGTGCGCGTGCGCTCCTCCAATTCCTCCGCAAGCGCGGCATTCGTTGTGCGCAGTTGCTCCTCCGCTTGTTTACCGTCCGTAATATCGAGCAAAGATCCGGCATATCCAAGGAATTCCTCTTTGATGAGAACCTGGGCAAGCCCTGGCTGACCACCCCAACGATACTGTCCATCGGAACGCCGGATTCTGAACTCAACGGCGTACTCGCAACGGCGGGCCTGACACTCGAGAAACCGGGCGCGGCTCCGCTCCTCGTCTTCCGGATGCACGTAGTTGGTCCGGTTCCACTGAATGAGCCCCGCGTCCATGCCCAGAAAATCGGCGAATGGTTTGTTAATGAATACGTCTTCGTCCGTCGGCGACGACATCCAGAGATACGCGGGCGTGTCGTTCGCCACAGTGCGGAACCACTGTTCCCGCATCTGCGTTCATCTGCGGCCAGATATGCTTTTCTGGGGCCCAACGGGAACGTCAAAACCCGATATTGGCCGCAGATGAACGCAGATGCACGCAGATAGAACGAGCCAAACGGAAGTTGGCCTGCGGCTGACGATGGTTTACAGAGCGCCCCCTAGCTAGACCGTCGGCGGCCCGTGACCGGTCTCTCCCTTGGCCCGCCGAGGCTGGCCGAGCGGCCTGAAGTACGCGTACCGCCCGGATCTTGCAGTTTCCTTTGAGTTCTTCACGTCTCTCCACTTCTGTGTCGCACACCCCTGCTTGACAGCCACCGGGTGTTTCCGTTACACTCAGAATATGCTGCAATGCAGCATAAGAAGGAGTACATGACCAAGACTACCAAATCGATCCCCGCCTCCGACGCCGCGCTTTCCTGGCTGGCCGCCTGGGCGCGGCAGGGAGCCGAAAGCTTCGCCGCCACCCAAAAGATCCTGCTGGATCTGGCCGGGCAACAGAATTCCCTGGCTCTCGGTTTCGTCCGGGAGCGTGCCGGCTCCATGCCCTCCGGGCCCGTCGACGGGCTGGTGGAGTTCGCCGCCCAGGGCGCCGCCAACTTTATTGCAGCGCAAAAAATCCTGTTGGATCTGGCCGTCCAGCAGAACGACATCGTGCATCAGGGAACCAAAGAAGGATTGGGCCTGACAGGGCCGGCGGCGGCACTCGCCGACGTGGTCCACGGCGGTGTGGATGCCTTTGTTGCGATGCAAAAGAAATTCCTGGATCTGGCCGTCGAGCAGGGCCAGATGGTAGCCGGGTCGGTCATGGGCGGCTCACCCATGGCAGCCGTGGCGGGTCTGGCCCAGACCGCCCAGGAGGGCCTGCAGACCTTCGTCGACACCGAGAGGCGCTTTCTCGAGCTGGTCGCCGCACAGGTTTCCACGGCACCCGGTAAGGACGGCAAGAAAGCCGCCAAGCCGGCGCAGCGCAAGAAACTGGCCGAACTTTCCAAGCACGGCATCGACGCTTTTGTGGCGGCCGAAAAGCAGCTTCTGGACCTGGCTTCCGCCCAGATTTCCGCCACCGTCCGGGCCGCCCGGCCCAAGTCCACCGGACCATCCACTTCGTTGGGCGAAGTTGCCCGGCGCGGCGTGGTCAATCTCGTGAACGCCCAAAAGGCGCTGCTCGACGTGGCTGCCAAGCCGTTTCTGCCGCCGGCGTCCGCGGCGCGCCCGGCCGCCCGCAAGCACTGACGCACAACGGCATGCCTCCACGCGAACTCCCCTCACAGTTCGGGCCGCTCGACGCGGCGTTCCTGAACTTCGAGTGCCGGGAGATGCCGCTGCACATCGGCAGCGTTTCCATCTGTGACGGCCCGCTGCCGTTCGCCGGGTTTGTGGCCGGCATCGAGCGAAAGCTGGATCTGCTCCCGCGCTACCGGCAGAAGGCCATCCGGCCTTTCTTGAACATCGGGCTGCCCACCTGGCAGGACGATCCGAAATTCGATATCGGCCGCCACATTTTCCACGTGACGCTGGATGCGCCCGCCACCGATGCGCAATTGCGCGAACTGACGGGCCGCATCTTCACCAGGCTGTTGGATCGCGACAAGCCGTTGTGGGAAGTGTATATCGTCGATGGACTGGCCGGCGGCCGCTCCGCTATCGTCACCAAGGTACATCACTCGATGGTCGACGGCGTCTCCGGAGTGGGGCTGCTGAGCGTCATGTTCGATCCGTCCCCCGAGGCGCCCTCGGTCCCAACGGGCGCGCCCAGGCGCAAGCGCAACCGACCGCCGCCGCCGGATGAGACGCAGATCTTCACCGGCGCGCTGAAAGGCGCGTTCCAGTTGACCCTGGACCAACTGGCCGGCGCGCGGAAAAGCCTGGCCGACTACGGCACATCGCTGTTTCGCGATTCGCAGGCAGTTGCCGGCCTCAAGCGCGTGTTGGATGCGCTGCCCCAGGTGCTGGGGCCGTTGGAGCGATTGCCGTTCAATCGCCCGTGCTCCGGCGAGCGCAGGGTGGCCTGGAGCGAGCATTCCTTCACCGACGCGCGCGCCATCCGCACGGCTTGCGGCGGCACGGTGAACGACGTGGTGCTGACTGTGCTGACAGGCGCGGTCATGCGCTATCTAAAGCTGCACAAGGAGTCGCTGCAGAACCGCTTCTTCCGCGTGATGGTGCCGGTGAACCTGCGGCCGGCCGGCGATCGTGGCACGTTTGGCAATTGCGTTTCGATCCTGCCGGTCACTCTGCCGCTGTTCATCGAGGATCCGGTCGAACGCCTGCGCCGCATCTCGGCCCAGACCGAAGCCATGAAGGACGCGCGCGTGGCGGAGTTGATTTGGGCGGGAATCTTGTGGCTGGGCGCGCTTCCGGCGCCCTTGCAGGCGCTGGCCGGCCGCCTGTCGCTCTATTCCACGCCGGTGCCCATCATGCACATGGTGTCCACCAACGTTCCAGGCCCGCAGGTCCCGCTCTACGCCAATGGAAGGCGCCTGTTGACCATGTATCCTCACGTGCCCGCCGGCTGGGACGTCGGCATAACCCTTGCCATCCAGAGCTACGATGGGAAGCTTTTCTTCAGCTTCACCATCGACGCGCAAGCCGCGCCCGATGGCGAGCGCATGAAAGAGTTTCTGGACGCTTCGTTTGTGGAACTGCGCAAGGCGGCCAAGGTGCCCGGGACGAAGCGCGCGCCGCGCCGGCGCAAGCCCGAGGCCCAGCCACCCCCGCCCGCCCTGACTGGAGCGGCGTAAGAAGCGCGTCTTGCTCCCGGCACGCGCGTCCGCCGAATTCCACGCGGCCCGCGCCAAGCCGGCACAGAGATTCCTATGCCGATCCGGGCTTCAGGACATAAATCACCCACGGCGCAATGTACGCTTCACTGATCCATGGAAACGGCTCATCTCCCGTGGCCACAGGCTTTAGCGCGTCGGCCACCCGCAGATCCGCGCTCGCGTATACATCGCGATAGCTCTCGTCGGGCCAAAGAATGTCCACTGCCGGCGTCGTGTCCGCGAGTTCGGTGGTAATGATCTTCACCGGATCGCCCGGCTTCGCATGGCGGTTTTCCGGAAAGTCCTTGGTCGAGAACGATGCCCATTCGTGGAGATAAATGTCGGGCGAAGACACGATGTTAACGATCGCTCCGTCGGCCCGCAACAGTGCGCGCAAGTCGCGAAACAGGCGTGTTTTGGTTTCCCTGCCCGGGATGTTGTCAAAAGTGAATGCCGACAGAACGAGCGAGAAACTGCCCCGTGGCAGGCCCGTCATATCGTCGTCGCGAATCAGCCGGTAATCGCCGTTCGGGTCGATCTCGCGCGCCTTCGAAAGCATGTGGGGCGATACGTCCACACCCGCAACATCGAATCCAAGCTGCTGCAAGAATCGTGTCGAGCGCCCCGCTCCAGAGCCGAAATCAAGCGCAGCTCTCCCGGTAACATATTTCTGAAACACTGCGGGTAGGTCCCGAAACGCCAGATGGTAGGTATTGGAAAACTCCAGCTTCGAGTAGGCTGCCGCACGGGTGGCATTCTCGTAACAATTGACAAAGGGCATGAGCTGTCTCCTCCGGAATTTCCATTTTGAACTTCCGGGTCCTATTCAGTTAGCTTGGCCCAGCCAGCCCCAGGCCCACCACGGCCGGTTCCGGTTGCTCTTCGAACCTGAGTGCGGGGATACGGGCGCGCGCCCACCGGCCACGTAAGGCCGCGACGAGCCAGGCCAGCAGCGTGATCCCCATCAGCCAGGCGTAACCCGCCGCGTGGCCCAGCGCCCGCTGTTCGACATCGGTGACTATTTCCGACGTGATGATGAGCAGCCCCCAATACACACCGAACATGATCTTGAGGTTCGCTTTGCCCGGCAGATACGAGCAAGTGAAGGGCACCTTAGCGAAGCCGGTGAGGGCCAGCTCGACAATCAGCAGACCGAGCGCCGCAAGAAACGCCGCGTGGCACAATGCTCTCGGCCACGGCCACACGGCCATGTAAATCGGCGCCGCGATCGCCACCACCGGCGCGAGCGCCAACAACAGGAGCGTCGTGCGCGTGGCATTCAGGTACGCGCCGCGGGCGAATGGATCGGTCAAACGGAAAAGCCAGTTGGCCCGCACTTCCATCGGAATCGAGAATGAAACGCGCAGGCCGACGATCAGGAAGAAAAGCAGGATGAGCGGGATGCCCAGCGCCGTCTGCGCGCGGCCTTCCAGCGCGCCGAAATCGGTCGCCCGGGAACGATACAGCACGTAGGCCGCCTGGCTGAACACATACGCCATCCCCATGCCGGCATAGATCGCCAGCAGCAGGCGGTGCTGCCGGCTGCGCGCGAGCGTGCGTCCGATGAATACCAGGATGGCTCGCTCCGGCCCGCGACGGGCGAGCACCCTGGCGAGGACGCCCCACAGGGTAAAGGCGCGGCGCGAAGGGGCGATGCCGGACTGCTCCACCGCGCGGCGCATCTGGCGCCTGTAGGCCAGCAGGTAAGCCGCCGCTGCCACCAGCGCAACCAGCAAAACGCCGGCCAAGGCTCGCCGCGCCAGCGTGTCCAGCGCCGCATTTGTCGACCCGGTCAGCACCTCAAACAGGCCGAAGAACCAATAGGACGGAACGAGCGCATACCACAGCCGGTCTTCGGGCACGGCCAGGGCGTGCGGATTAGCGAGCGGGGGAGTGAGGAAGTACAACGTGAGCACCGCAAAGAACGCGGCGGTCTGGATGAGGCTGGACCACCGCAGGTATAGATCGTGCGGCAACAGATGCAGCGCGACTCCCTGCACGCCGAGCAGCAGCAGGAAGACAAACCCCGAGGCCAGCAGGATCACGAGCCAGAAAACCCCAAAGTCGCGCGCCGCGTCCAGCGCGCCCGACGCGCCGGGGACGATCAGAAACGGGCAGACCAGCCCCGTAAAGGAATTCACGGCCACAACCGCCAGGCCGAGCGCCGCCCCCAGCGCGGCGAGCTTGGCGGCAAACACAGCCGGAACGCGCACGGGCATGGCGCCCAAAATCATACAATCGCGCCGGTCCGGAAACAGCGCATCCCAAAGGAGCAGCGTGAACACCCCGATGATTGCCATGGTCGTCGAGATGAGGAACTCCTGATCGGCCCACGCGGCGGCGTGAAGCTGCTTCTCGGTCAAGTGCTGGTACAGGCCCGCGTACTTCCCGGCCGTCATCAGCACCAGCACCAGGCTGAGGGCCGCCAGCAGCGCCGCGAACTGCGAGAGCAGCGACGACAGATCGCCGCGCACCGAGATAATGTCCGTATCGAAGAAGCGGTAGGCGAACAGGCGAACCAGCGCGCGGAACTGGCGCCGTTCGCGGCCCGGCGGAGCGGTCATTGACGGACCACCTCGGCGATCTGGCGCGCCGTGGCATCGGGATCGCTGTCCGTGATGAGCTGCGCGAAGATATCCTCCAGCGTGGGCAAGGCCATCAAGTCGCGCAGCCTGTCGATGGAGTCGTTGGCCACCACGCGCCCTTTGTGCAGGATCACCACGCGGTGGCAGACCTTCTCCACGATCTCCAGCACATGCGAGCTGAACAGCACGGTCTTGCCCGAGGCGGCCAGCGACCGGATCAGGCTGCGCAGCACCAGGCCCGCGTGGACGTCCAGCCCGGAGAACGGCTCGTCCAGGACGATCAGCTCGGGATCGTGCAGAATGGCGGCGCAGATCAGGATCTTCTGGCGCATGCCTTTGGAGTAAGACGAGATGGGCGCGTGGCGGTCGCCGGCCAGCGAGAACAACTCCAGCAGAGCGCCGATCTTGCCGGGCAGCGTGGCGGCGGGCAGGTCGCGCAGTTCGCCGGCCAGTTCCAGGTACTCGGCGCCGGTCAGGTGCGGGTAGAGGTACGGCTCTTCGGGCACGTATCCGAGAATGCGCTTGAATTCGACCAGGTGGTCGCGGATGGGCCGCCCACGATACAGGATCTCGCCCGCGGTAGGATCGAGCAGCCCCGTGATCATCTTCACGGTGGTGGATTTGCCGGAGCCGTTAGGCCCCAGGTAACCGGTCACCTCGCCGGGCAGGGCGGTGAAGGAGACATCGTCGACGGCCAGGTTGCCGGAATATCGCTTGGTGAGCGCGCGCAGTTCGAGCATCGGATGTTTAGACAGGTAGTGGGGGGTGAAAGTTCCTGGAGTGAGGCAGGGGTTCCACCCGTCTCTGCCGTTCAGAAGAGTCTTCCCATCAGGCTCGCCAGCAGGTCGCGGTCGACCGGCACTGGGCGGCCGCCTCGCCAGTCGGAGCAGCGCCACACAGCGGCGTTCTCATCCAGGCAGAAGAATAGCAGGTGGCTGCGAATCTCGAAGCGTTCGAGCATCTTCTGATTGTACGTGCGCACTTCGCCTTCCAGGATGTATGGGACGGGAAACTTCTCCGTAGCGAAAAGCTGGGGAGTGGCCTGGAACGTGATCTGCATCTCGCGCCCCTGAGAGCTGATCTGGATCAGGTTCACAGCGGACTCGCGGAACATCTCCTGAGTAAACGTGGGTGGCGAGAGATCGAGCGCTGAGTCCGAGAGCCTGCTGTTCAACAATGAGACGAACTCCGCGCAGATCTGGTGAAGCTGGCATGCGCCTTGGCGGCGCAGCGCGGCGACCTCTTCTGCAGTAACCAAGGAGGGCTCGGACTTCCGTGCGGCGTCGATTTGCTTTGCGAGCCTGACAATTAAGTCGTCGTCTGGCATGGCGGATGGCAAATACCGATTGTAAACCCAACGTCCGATATGGTTTTGTGGAAACCCGCTCCCTGACGGTCGCGGCTCGGTAACAGTCGCGTTGATCTCGCAAGGGCTACTGAGCCGCGACCGTAAGGGAGCGGTTTCTGTCAGCCAGGAATCAAGGGCCCCCCAACGGGACCACCCCGGCGCGCCGCAGGAGCGCTCGCGGAGCTCAAATGCCTCCGGGCTCAGTCGCAACCGGCGAAGTGGACACCAGGGAGAGCATCCATGCCCTTGCGCCGGGCTTCACTTTCCATCAGATGGGTCAGCTCTGCGCGCGTCGCCTGCGGCAGGCGCGAGGGCTTACATTGTCCGATCAGGCGCGCAACCTCTTTGGCCGCACGCTCGCGCAGCGTGCGCTTCCCCTCCTTCTGCCAGCGGGTGCGATTGGTGCGGTCGATGACCGGTCCCGGAAAGCTGATCTCCTCCCGCAGATGGCGGCGCGTGTGATCGGCGATCAGCAGGTTCTTTTCGGTGAGCAGCTCCTGGAAGAGCGGAATGGCGGGAAAGTCTTCCCGCGGCTCGATGCCTTTGAGCAGCCGGTAAGTCATGCCGCAGATTTCGTTGTCTACCACCAGCTTCTCCAGGCTCTGGCAGCTTTCGAAATCCAGCATGCCCGGACCGGAGATGCTGTTGATGCCGGAGAGCGCGGCCAGAGTGGCTCCCATGCCGGTCTCCAAGCCGGCCTGCGCATCCAGGAGCTTGGCATCGCTGATCGCGATATAGCCCTGGGTCGGCATGCCCAGGTATTTGCCGATTTCGCTATTAGCGCAATTCAGCATCATGGTTTCGACGGCCCCCATGGGCGTGGTCTCGTAGCGCACATCGAAGACGGCGGGCGAGCCGCCGTACAACAGCGGATGCCCTGGGTTGGTGAGCTGGCTGATGACCACGCCGCTCAGGTTTTCGGCAGTTTGCTGCACCAGGCTGCCCACCAGCGTCACGGGCGCCATGAATCCGGAAAGCGGCATGGAGACCAACTCGACCGGTATCCGCCAGCGGGCGCAATCGGCCAGGTTCTGGCTGGTCACGTCGCTCCACTTGAGAGGTGCGGTGGGGCAACAGGAGAAGATCGCGAGCGGCTTGGCGCCGAGCGCAGCCTCATTGCCGCGCACGGCCAGTTGCAGATCCTTCATGATTTCGAAACCCTCCGCGGAGAAGGCGCCGGTAACCACGGGCTTTTCGCCGTAGAGCAGACTCAGATAGAGGCGGTAGCTGTCCGAGATGCGCGCGTCGACGTCCGCCGGGATGAAGGCCGTGCTTTGGGACGCGATGTGGCGCAGTCCGCTGGTTACTTGCACGTAACGGACATAGTCCGCGGTGGTGGGCTGGCGTATCTCGCCGGTCGCATTGTCGAGAATGTTGATGGCGGCGGAGCCCGGCGTGAAGTAGACGTTGGCGCCGGCGAAATCGTGGGTCTGGTTGCCCAGAACGTCGTAAAGCCGGAACGAGTGAGGAACGGCGCCAAGGGCCTTATCGATGATGCCCTGGGTCAGATGGGCATGCCAGTCATCGCGGTCCACTGTGGCGCCATGGTCCGCGAGGGTGCCGAGTACCGCCTGGTTGTGAATCTCGACGCCGAGTTGGCAGAGGATGTCGCGGGCTTCGGCGACGATCCGTTCGATGAGTTCATCCGTGAGCAAACGCAGAGCCGGTCGCATGAGCCTCCTTTTCCGACAGTCTAGTCCCTTTTACTGCCACATTGCGCGACCCGTCCGTGCAAACTTTCCCCGAAGGTCGGGAAGGAGCCAGGCCATCATGCCCGGCGGAACGGCAGCGTACGATGCGCTGGTTAGGGCGGGCCGCGCCATCTATTTCTTCGGTGGGTTAATCATGATGTGGGCACCCGCCGTTCCCGGGTACATCAGCCATGGCGCACTGTCGCTCGGCTTGGTCGATAGTCCCGTGGATTCCGGTGTGGCAAAAGGCACATAGATGACCCAGCGCAGGTAGGCGTCTGTCACTTTCCCACTGCTCACGTCGAAGCCGGCGCCAGTGAGTACATACAGCGTGCGAGGCTCGCGCGGCAGCGAGAGTTTCCCTTCCGCAACCTCCTGCCAGCGTATGTCGTTGCGTTTCTGCCCAGTGACTTTCTGAGCCGTGAGTTCACGGCCGCGAGCCATGTACGGCTCCAGGTCCCGGTGGTAGCAGGCGACGCTGAATGAAGCCTTACTCGGGTCATTGGCGAGGCAGATGAGTTCGTTCTGGCCCTCGCGGAGCCTGACCAACTCGCCTTGCGGGTTGTAGCCGAGGACGGCTGCGCCTGCACGGAGTTCCGCTGGCGCGGCGAGGACTGCGGCAGCGATCTGGACCTCTGCGGGTGGCACATTGGCGGCAGCCGCCGCGGATGCCAGGAGAACAGTCGAAACCATGATCGTCGTTTTCATATCATCTCCGTTTCTATCTTGATGCGCTCCTAATGGTCGCGCAGCGGCGACCCTTCGGTGCAATCCGGGCAAGCGCCGGGGCCGCCGCCAACGCCGGGGCCAGCCGCCGTGCGCCGCGGGCCATGCGCCCAGTATAGCGGAATGATGGCCGGCGCATTCCCGATACCACAGCCTGATCGGCATAGGGACGGCTACTCGGGTGGCGTGATGGCGCTCCTCAATCCAACCAAGTGACCAGCGTGCGCGCGCGCAGATGAGGCAAACCGCCGGCAGGCGGAGAGCATCTGCATTGACGCCTATCAGACTGGGCATAGTTTATTTGGTTACACTTGTAACATGCAAATTACTCTAATTCTCGCTGCCATCTACAACATCTCCGGTGGCATGGCGATTCTATTCCTTCTCCGGCTCATCGCTCCACTGATTCACTTCAACGACTCCGGGCCAGGACTGTTTCGGATGTTTGTTGGCGGCACGGCCGTGCTGTTTGGAGCTGCGTACATTGCGGTCTGGCGGGGTTACCGGCGGAATCGTCCTTTGCTTGTCTACGGAACGATACTCAAGTATTGGGCGTTTGCGATTAGCCTGTACGGTTTTCTCACATCGAGCCTTTCGCTCGAAGTGCTGCTTCTGTTCGGCATTGGGAACCTGATCTTTGCAGCGCTGTTCACGCATTACTTGCTGCGGCCACAGGCCGGAAGATAAGATGGACTCGGACAGAGACAGCGCATCTCCGCTATAAGTTGGGTGCAGCCCGAGTGCCAAGCGCACGCCCGCATAGCTCCCGCGCCCCTACGACAGCCAACCCACTGTTGAGGATTACGTCTTCCGCGGACCACCGGGGTCTGCCCCGCATTGCGGCAAGCCGCAAACGGAACGCAGGTTGAAGGCGGGAGTGGGCGAGCTTCTCTCGCGTGGCGAGCTTCGCTCGCGGGGAGCGGGACTGAGAGTCCCGCGCAGGCCGAGGGCCTGCCCCACATGCCAAGAAATCGTCGTGGCGCGCGAGTAGTACAAAGTATGCAGCGTTCCGGATATCGGGAAAGCTACGTGACATTCGACGGAAAACGCCTGCCCCGCATTCTAGTGCTTTGCGGCTCCCAGGAAGCGATCCAGCGCCTGGAAGAAGCCGTCGGGATCGTCAAGCATAACAAAGTGGCGGGCTTTGTCCGAGAGGACGAAATCGTAATGCTTCAGCTTGGCGTACTGCGTGCGGAAGTTCTTCTCGACCTCTTCGCGCGTGGCGTATTGCTTATAGCCGATCCAAGTGCCGAGCACCAGCGTGGGCGAAGCGATCTTGTCCAGGTCGCCGCGCAGGTCGGTGGTCATCGCCTCGTAAATGGCGTCACCCATGGCGACGGGGTCCGACTTGCGGCACCATCCCATAATCGTCTCGAAATCCGCGGGGCTGGTGACACTGGTTTTGACAGCCATCTCTGTTTGCTCCGTGGGCGGGCCGCTGTACATCTTGCGCATCTGCTCGGCCTGCGCGTTCAAGTTTTCGGCAGTGGCGCCGGGATTCATGATGGCGGCCTGGAACGGCAACGAATCCACGATGACCAGCGGCCCCACCAGATCGGGCTCCTGTTCGGCCAGCCACAGCGCCAGCACGCCGCCCAGGCTGTGGCCCACGATCGCCGGCTTGTTCATTTTGTTCTGGCGGATGTAGGCGGCCAGGTCTTTGCGTACGGTTTCCAGGAAGGGCGCTTCGATGCGCGGCTCTCCGGCGAAACCGGCGAGCGTCAGCACGTGGCATTCAAATTGGTCTTTGTAGTGCGCCACGGTGCTGTCCCACGTTTTACCGGAACATGCAAAGCCCGGGATGAGGATCATGGGCTTGCCGTGGCCGGCGATCACCACATGGAAAGACGGCGGTTTGGGCGTGGTGGCAGCCACCGCGTGTGCGGCCAGCGGCGCAGCCAGCGCCGCCTGGATTATGAAAGAACGTTCGGTCATTGTATTACCAAACAATATCGCGATGGCGACCTTCCTTGAAAATATCCGGGCTGCTTCTTGCGCTTCCAAACCTCCTAGCGCCCTCAGCGCGCACCGGACAGCCATAGCTTGATCGGCTGATACAACAAGTAGATCGCCCCAGCCGCTAACCAGATCATCGAGCTGACGGAGAACGCGCGCGCGGTGATGCGCACCTCCGGCGTGCGGTCTAACTGCAGCAACGGACCGCTTGGATTGGCAGCCGTCCGGTCGTACAGAAACAGCGGAGCTCCCGCATAGAGGGCAAACACGGGAAACCACACCGCGGTGATGACCACATTCGCCGGCTCGATCTTCCCGCTCTGCCAAAGGAAGCCGATAGATTTGAACACGTCTGCAATCGCGAACGCCGCGAGGGCGAAATGGCGAATCGCGAGGGCGCGCCCGGCGGACCGCAAGCCGGTCATCAGATCGCGCGAGCGCTGAATGGCCGCCTTCCCCGATAGCTTCTCAACCACACAAATCACCGGCCACAGGCAGTCGCCGATCACCCAACCGGGCCCGCAGAACAACAGAGATCGGGCCTGCGTCAACACGAGGGCCGGCATCGTCCTAACCAGCTTCCAGAACACTCGGAACGATAGGAACCTCCTGACGCGGGCTTGCTCGTCCATCGCCATCAGCGCCGCGGCTGCGCGCAGTACGTTGTCGGAAAAAATGAAAAGAATCGCGGCTGCCAGCGGGACGAGTATTACTCGCAAAACGGCAACCGGCAGCAGTTTCCTGCTGGATGAAACCAGCACGGCCGTTATCGACAAAACAATCGCGTAGATGGGCGCCAGCAAAAGAGCATATGCCCCGAGATGTTGCAGCAGAAATGCTTTCGATCTCCGAAGCGCGAAAAACTCGGCGTCCACTGCGTTATGGAACCGCTGTGTAAATGCGACTGCGGAGGCCGGGCGGTCCGCGGGATTGCGCGCCAGTCCGGCGAGAATCGCGTCCGATACGTCGCGCGGAATCTTGCGGACGCTGGCGGGCGGAGGAGGACTGCCCGTCCGGTGAAATTCGAATAACTCGCTGGTCTTTCCGGTAAAGGGCAGTGCGCCGCAAACCAGGGAGTAGGCCACCACGGCCAAACTATAGATGTCGGAACGGAAATCGATTTCCTTCCCCAACGCCTGCTCCGGCGACATATACGCGGGGGTTCCGATCAAGCTGCCCGGCATGGTGTGCGCGTCTGCGCCGCTGTCGAACGATCCGGAGGACGGGCCGGACGGAGTTTTCGCGAGAGCGATGGTCTCTGTTTCCTCGGCTCGCGTGCGGACTTTCGGCGAACCCGGCCCAGGAGTCATGTCGATCGCGGCCGTTTCCAATTCGTCGCCGGGCAGCTTGTCGCCGGACGGCATGGTCTCGATGAGCCGAGGAATGACCGCCTCCGGGCTCACCTCCGGTATCTCTTTCGCGCGCGGAGCCCATTCGCCCAGCAAATTCACCTTGGCCACTCCGAAGTCGAGCACTTTCACCGTGTATCCGCCGCGGCCGTTTGGTTCCAGCCAGATGTTGTCCGGCTTGAGATCGCGATGGACGATTCCATGCCGGTGTGCCTCCGCGAGCGCCAGTCCAATCTGGTCCAGAAGGTCCGCGATCAGCGGCAACGCGAGTTGCGGATTGGCTTTCTGAAAATCCGAAAGCGTCTGCCCGTCGAGGAACTCCATCACCAGGTACGGCATGTCGCCGCCAGCGGCTTTCGCGATTCCGAAATCCGTGACATTGACGATGTTCGGATGGCGCAGGCGGCCGCATGCCTGTGCTTCGCGTTGGAAACGGGCGAGAAACTGCGGTTCCGCCGCCCACCTCGGAGCGATCACCTTGACCGCGACGACGCGAGTCGTCCCGAGATGCGTTGCCAAATAGACATTACCCATTCCGCCCGCTCCGAGCTGCTTGTCGATGCGGTATTTGCCGTCGAGGATTTCGCCGATCATGGAGCGATCCACAAGGTTCCAGCCGTCCATCATAACAATCGCCGGATCGCCACATTCGAGGAATCCGGCGCGCCAAGTGGAACCCCTCCAGCAACTCAGTGGAACCGACAGCTTGAGCAGTTACGCGGGCGTACGGGGGTTGTCGATGGCAAACAGCCAGATTCCGTCTGGCTGTTTACGAACCACCTCGGTGCTGAGACCTCGCGTCGCGAGGCCGGCTCCCATTCCCATAGCAGACTCGATAACCCAGCCTCTCAATCTCCACCGCTAGAGATTTGCCGATCCGTTCGTATCCCAGTGATTCCAACTGCCGCGCCAGCCACTCTCGCCCCCGGTCGCTTTCGCCCGAGAATAGGGTAGTGGATCGGTTTGCTTGGAGGGCGGGCAATCATGCCCGCAGCCGCCTTTCAGGCGGCTTGCAGCATTGCCAGCCATTCCAGTGTGCAGGCAAACTGACCCACTACCGAAAATAGGCACAGGCCGGAGACCCGCTCAACGACGATGTCGGGCCGCACGCCACAGTTTCGCAGATGGCGGCGAGATTTTCCGGGGCTGGCCGGTGCCGGATCTCTCCAAGAATTGGCGATGCCGCCTGGCTTCAGGTCGTATGACCGGCGGGCTTGCGCGTCACGTGGAGCGATATCAGGGCGGACGCCAGCGCCGCCGCGGAAAGCGCCAGCAGCGCAAGAGTCATGCTGTGGGTGCGGTCGCGGATTGTTCCCACCAGGAAGGGGCTGACGTAACCGGCGAGGTTGCCGACTGAGTTGATCCAGGCGATTCCCGCCGCCGCCGCCGAGCCGGAGAGAATCGCGGTGGGCAGCGCCCAGAACAGGGCGTGCGAGCACAGGATCCCCATCGTCGCCAGCGTCAGCGCCGCGAGGCCGACACCTCCCGGGATTCCATGGACGGAGCTGGCTGCGAACGCGGCCGCTCCCAGCGTGCCGCACAGCGCAAAGTGCCATCGCCGCTCGCCCTTAACATCGGAGTGGTGTCCTACGGTAAGCATCGCCATGACGGCGCCGGTGTATGGGATGATGGAGAGCCAACCGATGGCCAGGGGATTGTTGGTGATGGTCTCCTTGATCACCTGCGGCAGCCAGAATCCAATGCCGTAATTGCCCGCCGTGATGCCGAAATAGACCAGGCACAAGAGCCACACTTGCGGGCTGCGAAAGGCGTCGGTGAAGCGATGCCGGGCCTGTCCCGCCCCTCTCTTGGAATGCTCTTCTTCCTGGAGGCGCGCCAGGACCAAGCTCTTCTCGCGGCCGTCGAGCCAGCGGGCTCCTGCCGGGTTATCGGTCAGGAAGTACAGGGTGACCGCACCGGCGATGAGCGACGGAATGCCCTCCACGAGGAATAGCCATTGCCAGGCCGACAGGCGCCCGACGCCGTTCATCCGCGCCAGAATCCACCCCGAGATCGGACCGGCGATGATTCCGGAAACCGGGATGGCGCTCATGAATGCCGCCACCATCCTGGCACGGTGCTTGCTGGTAAACCAGAAAGTCAGGTACAAGATCACGCCGGGGAAAAACCCCGATTCCACGATCCCCAGCAGGAAGCGCACCGCGTAGAAGCTGGTTGCGCTCTTGACCAGCATGGTGCACGCCGAGACCACGCCCCAGACAATCATGATCGGCCCGATCCAGAAGCGGGCTCCGACACGTTGCAGGATCATGTTGCCGGGCACCTCAAAGAAGAAGTAGCCGATGAAGAAGA
>Ga0181527_1001310_pt1 | contig 25815 bp, 23 predicted proteins | sample PEATcosm2014_Bin_30_FD_119762 | JGI IMG/M metagenome (GOLD analysis project Ga0181527, IMG submission 119762) | Peatland microbial communities from MTU Mesocosm Facility, Houghton, MI, USA - PEATcosm2014_Bin06_60_metaG | ecosystem: Environmental > Terrestrial > Soil > Wetlands > Peat | place...
AGATCCACCGTATGAATGAGAGGAATATACGGTGTCGCGTACGCCAGAGATTTAAATGTGAACGTAAGTGGTTTTGCAAATGTCAGGCCTGCCGGTTTGACGTCAAATCCGGCAACCGCCGGGAAATCCGCCACACCATAGTCGGCGAATAGCGTCTGCATCGTCTGCAAATCAAGTTCTTCCACCGCGACAGTCGTATCGCTTGGTACGGCACCCGCAGGCACGGTGAGAAGGAACCCCGGTTCGATGGTATACGTTCCGCCTGCGGCCGAGATATGGCAGTTGATGTAACCTTGTTGGTTTTCAATAGGCTGTAAGGATGTTTTTGTCTTGCTGCAATCATTGAGCAAAAAAATGACGGCGAGCACTCCGCAATAAAATTTTCTGTTTTTCACAGATGCTCCTCCTTTTGAAACTTTCTCAAGGGTAGTATCGTGCCTTTGTGGTATTACTTCCTGACTTCTATTATACGAGTGCCTGGATTTGGATATTTTAACCAATTATTCTCTTGCAGGTTCCATTTCAACTGACAGCGGCACGCCAGCCGTCTTTGGAAGGGCCGCGCCCGCCGCTGGGGAAGAGAAGCCACAGCCTGCGATCGAAGAGTCTACGTTCGATTAGGGAAATTCCTGTCAGTTGACTTCCCTGTTTCTTACGGCTATATTTAACACCAAGTTCCGATTGAAAATCTCATCAGGAGGTAAAAATGCCCATTGTTCGTGTAGACTTCTGGGAGGGTGTTGGAGTGGAAAAAGTCAAGACAATGATACGGGACATTACAAACGTTATGGTGGATTTGGGCGTCCCGGCAAATGCTGTAGAAGTAATCGTTTATGAAATTCCAAAAACGCATTGGGGAGTTGGCGGTGAGCCGGCTTCGGAAAAGCTTAAAGACTTCTCGCCGCCCAAGTAGCTTCAGACCTTAACTTTTCCTAAACAGGTAAGATACGCTCCGGAAAATGCGTTAAGCCAAATTATTTTGGTCCCTCCTTCGCCGTCGCACGGGCCGCGTGTAGCTTTGTGTGAATCCCATAGTGATCGCATTTCCCGAAGCTTGCTTCGGGGTTAGCGAGCGACTATAGATATGTTTTCTTCCATAGGGATGGAAGATTCCTCGCAGCTTACTATGAGGTTCTTCAATTACATCTGTCAGGGCGCCTCTGCGGCGGATCGTCTCGTCATTGGGCAAGATGCGGCGACTGAGAATACTTTTACGGCACATCGTATGCCTTGATGTACTGCAGCAGCCTCCTCAAGAAGCCGTTGGTCTCGAATCGAATTACCGTGGCATACAGGATGTTTATTGGTTTGGTGAGCGCGGTGGTTTGGCGGTAGAAGAATTGCGCGCTATCGGTTCCCGGGATTGCATCTACCCGATAATATCCCCAGGAGTTGGCCACGGTGGGGAAAGCCGATCTGGTGCTTTTGACATCGAGAAGTCGAAACCGCAGAAGGCCGCTGTCCCGGACCATATCCCTTCTAAAAGTAAGGCTGCAGGAGTAAACGATATAGGTGTACACATACCGGTACCGGTTCCATCCGGCCCCCTCTTCGATAGGCGTTATGGCCAGGTTTGGCTTTCTCAGATATTTGTTGATATGCGAATAATTGTAACAAATCGAGAGTACCGAATCCTCCGGGCATTTGACCCGGAACCATGCTGCAACCGAATAGGAGAATTTGCTAAAGGAAAAAGAACTCTTGAAATCGGCCTGCGCCGCTTGGGCGGACAGCAACATGGCGAACATGAATAGTGATGTGCAAAATGTCCGTGGATAGGTCACATTCCTCCATTGTCCCCGCTTGACTTTACCGCCGACGCAAAGGACCTCGAAACCTTTGGAGTTTTCCGGCCTGCGTTACGGCATTGGGTCACGGGTGTTTCCCGCTGCAATGGAAAATAATACCGTGCCATTGTCGGGTCGCTGATGGTGTGGGGGAGGCTTCGGTGAAAGCAAGGGACCTGCCTCCGGTGAATTTCAGCCTGCATCACCCACAGGTGCCCGGTCCATCGTGTGAAAACGACAAAAGCCTTCGTGTTTGGCACGATCATCCATGATCGTGTATATTATAGGGATGAAGACGAAAACCCGACGCAGAAAGAAGCTTCATCATTTCAGCACCCCTTTGATGCCCACGAATTGACCTTTTCCTGTTACCGTCGGCCAGTGTGTTCTTGGCCGTTTATATTGAAGATGCCAATGAGTTGACTTTCTGCATGGTTGACGACGTAGTAAAAGATCAACGTTCCTCGTTCTAAAGAAGGAAGAAGAACATGTCGCTATTTCGAAAACACTATGTTCTGATCTCGACACTTGTCGGCGGATTAGCGGGATATTTCGTTTTTCACCCGGTGAGCGATATCATATACACGCTATTCGAAAAAAATGAGCACCTTGGCATTTACGGCACTAAGTTCAGTTTTCACATAGTCTGGGACGTTGTGAGAAATACCATCGGTTTGCACGACCGTCTTGATGCTCTTGCCTATGTTCTTCTTTCCGGCCTTTTAGGCTACTTCTTCGGCTTGATCATACGCAACCACCAGAAGATAGAGGAGCACCTGAAGAGTTTTTCGATTATCGGCATGAACACCTCATTTATCCTCCATGATTTGGGTAATCCCGTCACCGGCATCATCGGCTTTACCAAATTGATCAAGGCGGAGCCGCGGGCAGATGTTCGCGTTGATTATTGCGATAGAATAATTTCTTCCGCAGAGGCGATTTCGCGAATGATGATCGATATTAAAACCGTGGCCCTGGGATCTCGCAGCCTTGTTCTTTCCCCCGAGCCCAATGATCTCAAGAAGATTGTTGACGCTGTTGCCGCACTCATCAGGCCTCACAGCGCGTTACGCATTGACGTGCCGGAAAACACCCTCGCTTTGATTGACATTGATTATTTCGAAAGAGTACTTTGGAATCTTGTCAAAAATGCCGATGAAGCGACGCATGGAAGAGATGACAGACACATTGAGATAGCGGCCCTCAGCGCCGGAGGAACCGTCACCCTGACTGTTCGCGACAATGGGCCCGGCTTTTCCAAGGAAATAGCGAGAAAACTCTTCACGCTCGGAGCCACGCATGGTAAAAAAGGAGGCTCCGGAATAGGCCTTTACAATTGCAAGAAGATTATAGAAGCTCACGGAGGTACGATCCGCATTGATTCGGACCCCGGAAAATGGACAAGCGTTGTAGTGAGGGTTCCTGCGGCTGGCAATAATGTCTTGTCTGTGGGCTGATTTTCCGCAGGGTCAAGGTCTGTCGGATTCTCGCGTACCGGCGTACGGTCTTTGCCGTAAGTAGTTCCAAATGCCCTTCAGTCCAATGACCCCTTGAAGAATGTTTTTACCTCAGGTTCTCTTTCAAAAAATATTCTCTGTCAAGAAGCGGTCACCGGCACAAAGGAAAGGCGCGTCCTCAAGCCAAACCCGCCGGCCCCTACAGGTGCCGGCGGGAACGCCCACGAGTAATGCTTTACTCAAATACTTTACTTACTAGAATCCTTGACAATCCCCAGGCTATCTGTAATCGCGCGGAACCGGTAGAATCTCCTGAGCACCCGGTCGTAGTAGTCTTTTGACAAGGGCCGCTCGGCGGCGAGCTGTTCGAGTATCACGCCCGGCCCCTGATTGTAGGCGAGCAGGCCGAGTTTGAAGCTCCTGAACTGGGCGATGAGTTGCGTGAGATACGCGACCCCGAGGGGTATGTTGACATCCGGCCTGAACAGGTCGGAGCTGCTGCGCACCGTCATGCCAAGGCTCCGTGCGATTTTCTGCGCGGTTTCGAGTTTGAGCTGCATGAGGCCGAACGCGCCGCTTGCAGCGCCGCTCTTGTACTGGCCTCGTGCCTGCGCGGAAAACTGGCTTTCCACGTCGATGACGGCCAGCAGCAGGAGCGGATCGTACCCGAAGGTCGTGCTGTTGCGGTGCACGAGATCGGCGAGCTGGTAATAGGTTTGGGAAGAGAGCCGGTCGCCCAGCACCACTCGCATTGCGTCAATTATCTTCGCCTTGGACGAGAGATCGGTAAGGGTTGCGAGAGCGGTTTCCCCGGAGTTCGAAAGGGCAAGAATGCGCCGGTCGTATGACCGGATTGTTGTTTCGTCAAGAACGATGAGAAGGGTAAGCGTGAAGAACGTCATCAGGATGCTGGACAGAAGGAAAATGCTGAGGAACTCGGAGATCCAGATTTTGTTCCCGTGAAGAAGAAGCCCGACTCGAACGGCGAGGGTGGAACGCGCGGCGCTCACGGCGATTTCCGGGACAGCGTGTCTTTGAGAATGCCAAGCTGTTCGAGCGGCCGCAGACGGTTCTGGAGTTCCCTGATTTCGGAAACCGTGGCGCGGTTCCATTCCGTGAGTGAGCGGATCTCGGTTTCCTGCTTGCGGATGCGCTGGCCCTGGATGTGGATGATGAAGATGAGGGAAAGGATCCAACCGAACAGGGCGATGAGCAGCGTGAGGGCCACGGGCCTCGACAGCCGGATCCCGGTCTTTCTGGCTAGGACCCTGCTTCTGCGCCGAAGGGTGCCGAACAAGCCGCCCGAAGGCAGCGAGTGCGCGTCCGGGTAAATGGAAAAGATGCTCCTAAACGGCGAGAACGCCTTTGAAACATTCTCGTTCCGAAAGATAAGCCAGATGTCCCCGCCCTTGCCGCGCATGCCGTTGAGGAGCGCAAGAAACATCTGGGTCGCCGATTCGTCGATGTCGGACACGTTCTCCAGATCGACGACGAGATGCCGGTTGCCGTCGTCGATGAGGCCGGCAATCTTTTCACGCATGCTCGGCACCTGCTCGGCGTGAAACGGCCCGGACAGGAAGATCCAGATGGAGCGCCCTCTGCTCTCTATAGTTATGTCAAGGGCCTCAGATCTCATCGATGTGCTTCTCCGCAAGCGCCTGGCGCTTGAACTGCAGTTTTCCCATGAGCGACCACACGCCGCTTCCGTCAAGCGTGATGGGGGCCGTAAGCACCAGGGTGACCGCTTCGGCCTGCTGCGGGTCGACGCCCGGCGGCACGGCCGGAAAACACCAGACGTCCACGGGCTTCTGCAGGGTGCACAGGACCATTACCCCGCACGCGGAATCGCCGATGAGCCACTGCGTTGCCTGGGGCAGCTCGACAAGGCCGTCCTTCAGACCGGTTATTTTGCGCTTTTTGTCAAGAAGATACGCGGTATTGGCCCCGATCCCCGGGAACGAAAACGTGAGTTCGACGGCAAGCCTGAACATATAGGGAGTGAGGGAATTGTTGGTGATCTGGTATACAAACGGCAATGCCGGCTGGTCTTTTTCCAGCCCCAGCATTTTCTCAATGGAAAGCGGGCAGTTACGGTCGCCCAGCAGAAGCGATCCCTGGCGGTGGAGCGAGGCCTTGATGCTCGTGTCCGTTTTCTTGATTTTGTACTCGTACGCGCCCGAATAGAAATCCCCGAGTTCCGCGGCGTTTTTGGCGCGAAACTGCGCGGCCTGGGTGGCGGTATCCACCAGGTGGTCCACGAACATGGTGTAGGAGAGCCCCGGCTCGATCACCATGGGCAGGGCGTGGCGCGACGGGTTGTACCCCGCGCACACGTTGTACCGGCGCCGCCTGAAATCGATTTCGAACACGCTGCCGCCGTTCTTGTGGTCGATGTAAACGGCAAGGTTCTTGTTTGTCATGATGATGCTCTTGCTGCCGTTTCGCAGGTAGTCGGCGATCCGGATCCGGCCGCCGGCGCCGCCGTCGTGCTGCTGCAGCTCGTGCTCGATGTCGATGAGTTTTTCAAAACACCACATGCGGTCGCGCAGGCGGGTAAAGCCGCTTGACTTTGAAGGAATATACCGGTTGATGTCGGCCACGAAGAAGAGGGTCTTTTTGTACGGCTCCGCGTGCCTGGATTCCTTGCGCGATGCGATGTTGTCGGCGATGTCCATGAGCTTGCGCTGGACAATGCCCACCTGATCGAACGAGTGCAGGTAGTTGAGGAAGTGCGGGGCGGTGTCGGAGTCGTCGCGCCGCAGCACAAGGCTTTGCGGCAAATACATGAGCCCGAGCGGCGTATTCGACGACAGGAACTCGGTGAAACGGATGGTCTGGTAGTTGAGCAGCAGCCTATCGAACACCGCCGCGGCCTCCGCAAGGCCTTGCTGCGTGACTGCCATGTCCTGCGACAGAAGCGGACAGAGAAAGTCGATGCACAAAAGCTTCACGGGTACGTTACCTGCCGCATCGGCCGCGAATTGTTCCTGGATCCACGATTCCATGCCGCCCGCAACGACCGAAGGGTACACCGAATGCACCGGGAACAGCACGGTGGAAGAACCCGCGAATTCGGTGACCCAGTAGCCGAGCCGCGACCGGTACTGGCTTGCGAGAAGGGAACGCGACACCACGTTATACTGGATACCCGCGCCGCTCAGCACGTCTATGTACGACGGCTCCCAGTTTGAAAACGGGGGCACGAACCCGGCGGGCCGGTCGCCCGCGTACTCCTGGAACGACGTGATGCCGTGCCGAAGGTTTTCGTTGAGCAGCCACTGGGGCGAAAAGCTCAAAAACGGCTCGGTATAGCCTGTTGTCAACCATTCCACGATCCCCTTCTTGTGCATCTCGCGAAGCTGCAACAGAAGCATGGGGTCGATTGCTTCGAGGAAATAGCCCGGCATCACGACATTAAGCCGGATGTTCTGGTACGATGCGCCGATGTCGATAAGGGCCTGGGCGAACGTGTTCACCGCATCCCTGAACGTGTTTTTGGGGACCAGGGAATTTTTGTAAGGATGGATGAGGAACGCGATGGAATGGCGTTTCATAACTACTAAAGTATATAATGACAGGAACGGCAGGACAATGGGTAAAGACGGGAAGAATGTCCCCCTTGTTTCAGCTCAACCCAACCGTATTCTTCCCGTCCATAATAATCAGCCCCTCGAAAAACTCGCCCGCCTTTCCCGTGCATTTGAACGGCCTCGGGCTCTGGCCCGCGCCCACGAAGAATCCGACTTCGTAGGCGGTTGCACCGGCCTTGACCGCGTGCTGGTCCACGTGCACGCCCACAACATCGAGGCGGCAATTCTTCCAGTAGGAAGGGGAATTCCTTTCGGCAGACGGGCAATAGGCAAGGCCCTTGGTGCGGCCCCAGAGAAACTGGAAAAGCAGGCGGCTTTCCACGCTTGCCCAGAACGACGGGCAGACTATTTCCTTGGACCGGGCGAGGCGGGGGGTAAACGACTCGCGCAGCGAGTCGCTGGAGAAATCGATTTTTTCGTTTGTCCAAATATCGTTGACAATGTGGACCGGCGAAAGGTGCTGCTCCTCGAAAAGCACATCCTGTTGCGCAACGATCCTGTCGAACACGAGGAGCCCTTCATCGCCCCAGGTCACCACGCGCACGTCCCTGCGCAGAAGCCGTTTGTCGCCGGAGCCGTAGTAGATGAGGCTGCCCATGGTTTCGAACCCGTCCTTCTGGAACCTGTCGTTGTGGAACACCACTTCCCAGCGCCTCACCTGCTCCCGGGTGACGGGAATTCCGAGCATGCCGGCCCTGTGCTGGACAACGAGTTCGGGAAAGCTGTGTACGCTGAGGCCGATAATAGGGTGGCCGCCGATGGCCTTCCAGGCAACACTTCGCGTCATGCGCACGTTGCGGCGGTAGCATACCTCCACAAACGGGTAGATGTGGCGTGTGTCAACCGCGTTTTCGATCTGGCCCGAACTGTAGAACCGGGATTGTTCGGGGAACGGAAGCACGGCAAGCATGGCGAGCTCGAACCCGACCTGGCTTTGGAAAAAGAGCTCCCAGCCTTCATGCGCGGCCGCAAAGCCAAGCACCCAGGGCGCGCCGTCGGGGTTCTGCGGCGCGGGCTGGGAATCCATCCACGCGAGCAGTTTCCCGGTGATCGACAACGCGCGCGGGTCGTTGTTCCACAGGCCCCAGGCAAGCGAGAACGGGCGCGGCAAAAAATAGGGCAGGTCCTGGCCGCCGGGCGCGTAGATCATGCCCGTGGGCAGGCAGAACCGAAGCAGAAGATCAAACGTTTCCTGATGGTTTTTTCGCCGGAAATACCCGGGAAAGGGCCTGCCGTGGAGCGAGTACGCGGCCATGGACAGCACCACCCACATACCATAGCACAAAATCTCCGGATGGAAAAAACCGTGGTTTTCCGCGGTAAAATCGGGGAACAGGGTCTGAGTTGTTGCAAAATGCGAAACCGACTGTTCGAGATATTCCGAGTGGTCGGCCCTGTCGTTCTGCGATGAAGCGGTATTGAGCGCCCAGACGGCGCTGGTGCGTTTCCAATGTTCGAGATTCGGGTTGGTGTCGCACAGGTTGATGGCCCAGCTCAGGCAGAGCGTGTCGATCGCGTTCTCTTCGACCTTGGTGTCGATGTCGCATCCGCTGGGCGGGAGCACGCCGATAAACCGGTCGGCCTCGTAGGCGAGCACACGCTTTACTTTCTCGACAAGCGCGGGTTCCAGAGCATCGCCCGCGAGCCTGCAGCACAGGCCGAGGAGCGCGGCCCACAGGCTGCTGCGCCAGTTTTCGCCCCACCTCTTGCGTTCGAGGAACGTTTCCACGTCGCGTGTGCCGGTGAGGTGCGTATCGCATGCCCACGACAGGCCCTTTCGCAGCATGTCAACAAGACGGTCTTTGGACATCACCGGTTCGAGCAGGCCCGTTTCGTTTCTGTACAGGAACGCCGAAAACGTGCAGAGGGCCTGCAGATGGGGTCGTATCACGTATTCGATAACGGGCGATGACGACCCGACCGACCGCATGTTGAATGTTGCGGGGTCTATGGAGCCGAACATGCCCGTCGAGTCGTCGAGGTCGTGCCACGACGCCGCATAATAGTCGACGCCGCGCCGAAGCAACTGACAGATGGAGTGGGGCTCGAGCTTTTCCTCAAAGTGAAGCGTCAATTGACCCTACCCATGCTCTTGCGGGAGCGGGTTATCCATGGGATACAGCGTAATCTGGCCCGGGCCCGCCTCGTCTACACATTTTTTGGCAAATTCCCGAGCCGTATTTGAATCGTACAGGACCACGAACCCTTCGCCGAAGAAATAGGGACGCCTGTCTCCCTGCAGCCACGAGAGGAATTTGTCCACCTGATTCCGCAGGAACAGCGTGTCCTGTCCCGAATACCCGATGCCGATATAGGCCATGCAATCAAAATTAACAGGTGCCGGTGATAAGTGGAATCTATCTCAAATCAGCCTGTAGGGGCAGGTTTCAAACCTGCCCCTACAGGCTATTCATAACATCAAGGTTTCTTGAAGCGCGGGTATTATTTTTTGTAATAATGGGGCTGTAGCTCAGCTGGGAGAGCGGTTGGTTCGCAATCAACAGGCCAGGGGTTCGATTCCCCTCAGCTCCACTGCCATTTCACCGCTTCTTGCAGCTTCCTGATCGCTTTATTCGATTTCGTTCTGCGCCGCCGGGGAATGAATTCCGCAGCGAGCGCATTCCCCGCAGCTTGCTGCGGGGTCTTTCAATCGCGGTCTTCGCCGACCGAAAGGACCGTTGACCAATGCGATGTCCTCTGTGCACTACCGAAAACGCGCCCGCATTCAAGGCGCGGCTCATTTCGAAATACGATGTTTCCTATTTCTCCTGCGGCACGTGCGGTTTCGTGCACACCCAGGACCCCTTCTGGCTGTCCGAGGTTTACCGGGAAGCCTACACCGACGAAGATACCGGCGGACTGCAGCGAAATCTCCATTGCGCGCGGATCGTTCCCTCCGTAATCTTGTCGTTCTTCGACCCCCGCGCGAAGTTCCTCGACTTCGGCGGAGGACACGGCGTTTTCGCCCGGCTGATGAGAGATCAGGGCTTCAATTTCTATTGGCGCGATCTGCACGCGAAGAATCTCTTTTGCCGCGGCTTCGAGTTCGTGCAAGAATCGGGGGCCGTGGAACTGGTGACCTGCATCGAGTGCTTCGAACACTTTGCAAGGCCGCTGGAGGAGATCGAGGAGATGCTGGCCATTTCATCCAATATTTTCTTCACAACCGATCTGCTGCCCCAGCCGGTCCCGTTGCCGAATCAATGGTATTACTACGCGCCCACGCACGGCCAGCATGTCTCGTTCTATTCGCCCAAGACGCTTCTGTATCTTGCCGGCCGGTTCGGGCTCAATGCATATTCGGACGGCACCACTACGCACCTGTTCACACGAAATAAAATCTCCGGTTCACGCTTCAGGCGGGCGCTGAGGCCGGGGCCGTTGCTGCGGCACAGGATCAGGATGGCGGTGAAGAGCTGGACGAAGGATGATGAGGAGCGGGTGACTGCGAGAAAAAAAATGGGTGCCCGTGAAGGCCTTCCCAGCTAGGCAATCTTCTTGTCGATCTTAAGCCCGAACACGGGCTCGATTTTCCCCAGGATCACGTCGCGCGTGATAAGGCATTCCCTGATGTCGTCGCGGGAGGGAATTTCGAACATGATGGAAATAAGAACGTTTTCCAGCACGCTCCTGAGGCCGCGCGCGCCGGTTTTCTTTGCACGCGCGGTCCTCACCACTTCGCGCAGCGCGTCTTGCGAAAAGGTAAGGCGGATGCCTTCCATGGAAAACAGTTTCTGAAACTGCCGCACGAGCGAATTCTTCGGTTCGGTGAGGATCTTGAGCAGCGCCTCGTCGTCCAGTTCGTCGAGCCCGAACACCGCGGGCACCCTGCCGACGATCTCCGGGATCATGCCGTACTTGATGAGGTCGTCGGGCTCCACTTTACGGAGGAGATCGCCAATTGAAGTGCCGTGTTTCCGCTTGAGTTCCGCGTTGAACCCCATGCGGCTCTGGCCGATGCGCGCCTCGATGATATCTTCCAGCCCCACAAATGCGCCGCCGCAGATGAACAGGATGTCGCGGGTGTTGATGGGGATCAGGTTCTGTTCCGGGTGCTTGCGTCCGCCCTTGGGCGGCACGTTTGCGATGGTGCCTTCGAGGATCTTGAGCATCGCCTGCTGCACGCCCTCGCCCGACACGTCGCGGGTGATCGACGGGTTGGGGGACTTCCTCGCTATTTTGTCGAATTCGTCTATGTAAATGATACCCTTCTCGGCCTTTGGAACCTCGTAGTTGGCCACCTGGAGAAGGCGAACGAGCATGTTTTCCACGTCTTCGCCCACGTAACCCGCTTCGGTGTACACCGTTGCGTCGACAATGGTGAACGGCACCTTGAGCAATTTCGCCAGCGTCTGGGCGATGAGCGTCTTGCCCGTTCCCGTGGGACCGATGAGCAGGATGTTGCTCTTTTCTATTTCGATGCCGTCATCGTCGATTTGCGTGCGCGACAGGATGCGCTTGAAATGGTTGTACGCGGCGACGCACACGCCTTTTTTGACATCATCCTGGCCCACGACGTACTGGTCTAAAAAGCCCTTCATGTCGCGCGGGGTGGGAAGGGAATCGAGCGCGAGGTCGCCCGGCGCCTTGGTCTTGTCCTCGCGCAGGATCTCGTTGCACATCTCCACGCATTCGTCGCATATGTGAACGCTCGGCCCGGTGATGAGTTTTGCAACCACGTCGGCGCTCTTGCCGCAGAAGCTGCACTTGATGCCCGGATACTTCGGCTTCGAGTTCATGTCATTTTGCCCGTTTGGTAAGTATTTCGTCTATGATGCCGTAGGTCTTGGCCTCAGCAGCGTCCATGAAGAAATTGCGGTCGGTGTCCTTGCGGATCACGTCCATGGGCTGGCCCGTGTGCTTCACGAGGATCTCGTTGAGCGTCTCCTTGACGCGCATGATTTCCTTCGCATGGATCGCGATGTCGGTGGCCTGGCCGCCCGCGCCGCCCGCGGGCTGGTGCAGCATGATGCGCGAATGGGGAAGCGCATACCGCTTGCCCTTGCTGCCCGCCGCGAGAAGGATCGCTCCCATGCTCGCCGCCTGGCCGATGCAAATGGTGCACACGTTGGGTTTGATATACTGGATGGTGTCGTAAATGGCAAGCCCTGCCGAGACGACCCCGCCCGGTGAGTTTATGTAGATGGTGATGTCCTTGTCCGCGTCTTCGTATTCGAGGAAGATGAGCTGCGCCATCACGAGGTCCGCGATGGTTTCGTCGATTTCCTGTGCAAGAAAAATAATGCGCTCTTTGAGCAGCCGGGAATAGATGTCGTACGACCGCTCGCCGCGGCCGGTCTGTTCGACCACTATGGGAACCAGTGACATGATGATCTCCTCCAGTTTATGATGTCATCGATGAGCTACGTTTGTCAAGTATCTCACACGCTATCCGGGTCGCCCGCACCAGGAGGGTCTTTTTCCCCGGCAGCCGCGGGAGAATATTCGCCGATCAGGAAATCGAGCGTCTTTTGTTCGCGTAGGTCCAACCTGATTCTGTTTGTCGTGCCGTTCGCCCGCAGCGTCTGTTTGAGCTGATCGAAGGGCTGCTTGTATGCGGCGGCGAGCTGTTCCACCTGGCGGTCGACTTCGGCCTGCGTCGCCTTGATCTTTTCCTGCGCGGCAACATACTCAATTATCTTGAACCGCTTGATTGCCCGCACTGCAGTGTCGCGGTATTTCCGTTCGAACTCTTCGCGCGTTGGCGGCGTGTCGCCGGGTCGCTGATAACGCATTACCTCTTCCGCCATGTGATCGAGGTAACTTTGGATGCGGGCCTCGGGAACGTCAAAAGGATTTTTGTCGATGAGTTTTTCGATGGCCTTCGAATAGGCCTCGTTTTTCGAACGCTCCGTTTCACGGCGCTCAAGGTCTTTGCGCACAGCTTCCGACAGTGCTTCGGCGGACGCGAAATCGCCGAGCTTCTTGAGGAACTCCGGGGTGAGCTCCGGAACAATCTTTTCCTTCACCGAATTGATCTTCACGGAAAAGAATGCTTCCTTGCCGGCAAGGTCTTTTGCGGAAAAATCCTTGGGGAACTTTATGGTGATGTCAAGGGCCTCGCCGGCGCCGTGCCCAATAAGGCCTTTGTCGAATTCCTTGATTTCGCCGGTGCCAAGCTCTATGGGATACTGCGGGTTGGAGAAGTCTTTGCGCTCAACGCCGTCTATAACCACTTTCAGGTATTCGATGGCGACGCTGTCGCCCCTTTGGGCCGCTCGAGCCACATCCTTAAGCTCGGCATTGCGGTCGCGGAGCTCCTCAACGGCTTTTTCCACGTCGCCGTCTCTTATCTTTTTGGGATCTGCGCCGATGTTGAGGTTCGCGTATCCCTTGATTTCCACGGGCGGGTCCACCTCGAACTCAATGGAGAAGGAGACGGGTGCACCTTCATCGGCCTTCAGGTTGCTTATCTTCCCCTTACTGATCGGGGAAATCGAGTGCTGCTTGCACGCATCTTCAAACGAACGCTCCACCATGTCTTCCACGCTCTGCGAATAAATGGATTTTCCAAACCGGCTCTTGACAAGATCAAGCGGAATCTTTCCTGGCCTGAACCCCGGCAAAGAGATTTCCTTTTTGTATTTCAGCAGTTTCTTGTCGTATTCCTTTTCAACATCTTCCTTCGGAATCTCGATATCCAGAATGCGGATAAACGATTTCGGCTCCGACACAGATATTTTCAAGAAACCCCTCCTGAAAAAGGTCAAATCCAATATGCGAGAAGGGGGAATCGAACCCCCACAGGTTTCCCTACGAGATCCTAAGTCTCGCGCGTCTGCCAGTTCCGCCATCCTCGCAGACAGTATAACCCATGCATCGAATTCGAAAAGAGGTGGGCTATATGTTGTAGGGTTCTAAAATAACTGATAAGGGAGCATTGTACAAGTTTTTCCCCGGCTAATACCCGGTATTAAACGAATACCGAAGCCAGATTCGGTGCTGGGAAATATCCACTTTCGGGTCAGTTGCGTGCGGCTGGCTGAATTCAAACGTGTACAGGTAATCCAAAGTGATTGACTGGACTATTCGCCACGATATGGTGGTGTTCACCCAGTACCCCGGTCGAAGCTTGTGCTCCTTGATGATCGGGTCAATCGGAAACTGCACGATCACCTCTCCGTCTGCGGTTATCCACCTGCCGACGCGTAGCCCGACGTCAACCGATGTTTCGGGTCCATACGAAATAATGGAGTTGTCGCTCACGTCCTGCAAAACTTTGTAGTCGCCCTGGAAATGTGCAAGCATGGTATCCAAAGCGGCTCTGGAGAGAATCGACGCCGGATCGAGTTCTTGGGTCTTGATTGCTCCGGTGTCTGAAGTTACATCCTGAATCTGGCCCCAGATGTTGTGCTGCGAATACCCGAAGCCAAGCTTGAGTTTCAGGTCGAATGGGCCGGACGTGATTGCGTCGACATTGGCGCCCACCCCGAGTTGAAGATCTGTTGGAGACAACGAAGGCTTGAGCATTTTCGTTTTCGACGAGGAATCCACGGCTTTGATTGCCGAATCCGCGCCTGTAAGCACATAAAGATTGTGCGAAGACGACTCGTCAAACCGGTCGTACACGGGGAAAAAATTGGTTTCGAACTGCATGCGTCCGTACGGCCCGAGCCAGTGAAGGAACCGCCACACATACAGAGAGTATACCCGGAAATCGTCTGCCGTGTTATTAAGCTCGGAGATTCTGAAATTGGAGAAGTTGAGTTCCTCGTCAAAGAAGAACTTGGTGTCCCATTCTCCCTTGCCCAACGTGTGGTTTACGCGCACGTTGGTGAGGAACACGATTGCCGAATTATTCGTGTCGTTGCTCGTGTTGAAGAGGATGCTGCCGCCCACGTCCAGCCCGTATTTCCAGTGGGAGGTTATCTTTCGCGATGCCTGGCTTGCCACGGTAACGCCGCCGCTGAGAATTTTGCCGGTTGTCGAGTCTTCCACGGCGGAAAAATGCGTGAGTTCGCCCGGAAGCAGGCGAACCGTCACGAAGCTTGATATGGCGTTGTAGCTGCCCCCGGTGCCGAAGATCTTGTACAAACCCGGGTTGAGGATCCAGGTTCTTACGCGTTCGCCCTGGTTGGGGTCCCTACCGTACGTCCTGCCGAACGGTTCGAATTGGTCAAGCCGGACCATTTCGTAGCTTCCCTTGAACGGGATATTGCTCTCGCTCACCACGTCCACCTGGAGCCCGCTCCACGTGGGAAAGACGGGAGTGGTCCGGCCTTCGTCGACAACCACCCATTTCACGATACGCTGCTTGGTGGTCCCGCTCCCCAGCAGCACGCTGTAGGTGCCGGGAATAAGGCAATATTTTTTTCCAGGCTTTCCGGTGAGGACCACCTTGCCCGTTGAGTCGGCGACCTGGACGTCCGGTTCGAGCTGGGGATCCGACATCCGGGGGACAAAGACCGCGCCTTTACCTATAGGAATAGGGGTTTCGTCTTCGTCGATCTGCTGGGTCACGGGTGGCGCGTCCCAGGTCTTTACCGCCTCCACATACCATTCGGGCGAGTACGGCGAGGTCACCGGCGCCCTCATCGACGCGGTGTCCCGGATCGTGCTGGCGCTTGCCTCGCCGGTTATTTCATTTCCGGGAAGCGCCGGCGGGGGCGTTGCAGAGGCAAGGGCCGCTGCCGACGCGAGCGCGGCGCAGGCGCAACGCAGGGACGCCACGAGCCTGTCATTCACCGCCTTCACCCCTGAATTTTTCTATCTCTTTCTGCCTGCTGGAATCGGCGACGGCCGAACTGCCGGCGGACGCACCGTACTGCTTGGAAAAGACCGCGTCCATGTCGTGAACCGCCTGGTTCATGATGAACTCGAGGATCTCCGACGTCTCCCGCACCACGTTGTCGGGTGAATATTGATAGACGCGCTTGCGGTTGTCGAAGTCACGGGAATACATCACCCGGCCGTCCGACAGCCTGGTAAGGGTCAGGCGCAGGGCGAGGTGAGCGTACCACAGCTGATCGCTGTCGTATTCTTCGAGCGCCTCGATGACGCCCGACAATTCGTAATCCGGCTTGAGCCCTTCATCGAAGCGCCGGATGATGTGGCTCACCAAATTGATGGTTTCGAGATGCTTTTGGATAAGGTCCGTGACCATCTTGTTGGGGTTTACGGCCCAGAGCTTGTAGAAATAGTACCGCAGTTCAAACGGGCTTTGGCGGTAGACTATCTGCGAGCGGTTGTAGGCGTCCTCTATGTCAAGTTCCTTGAGCCGTACGGTAAAGGGATACGGAGTAGAAAGGAGCCTTCCTGCGGGCGGCATCGGAACATAGTTGAGCACATAGTACTGCTTGACGGGTATGGTACCGCACCCGGCGGCGAACGCGAGCGTGACGCCGGCAACAAGGAGAATTCGGGCAGAACTGCGTCTCATGTCACCGTCCTCTCTCTTTCGGTTGTTCGCCTTTCAAGAGCAGTGACGGATTTTCCGACAGCTCCTTTGCAAGCTGATTGGCGTTTTCGAGCGCTTCGCGGAGGTTTTCCATGGACACCGAGATATCCTCCCTGTTTTGTTTGATCATCATCAGCAGCGTTTCGGAAAGGTTCTTGAGGGCCGTCGCGGTTGAGTCGACGCGCGTCATGATACGGGAGATTTGGTCGGCCGACAGGCTCTTGTTGAGCGTGCTGGAGACGCCGTGGATGTCGGTGGAAATGCTGTCGATCTTCGCGATCGCGTGCCTGGCGGTTCGGGCAATGTCTTTGAAATCGGGCCCTACGCCCCCAAAGAAGGTCTTCGCGTCGGCGGTCACCACCACGAGGTTGTCGAGGATCTTCTTGATGGACGCGAGGCTGTCGGGCTGCGAGAGCGCGTTGAGATGGTTCAACAGCAATTCTACCTTATCAACTATCACGTCCACCTTGCCGGTCAGGGTGGAAAGCATCGACACCTTGGTCGGGATTTCGGAATTGGGCGGCAGCGAGGGCGATTCGTTGGTGCCGCCCATGATGTCAAGGTAGTTGAGCCCCGTGATGCCCATGGACCACGATTGCGCATACATATCTTTCTTCATGGGAAAGTCGTTCTGGACCTTCAGCACCACCTGGATCCTGGAGAGGTTCTTGGGATCGTAGGAGATCTTGGCTATTTTGCCGATAAGCACGCCGTGGAATTTCACCACGCTCCCCTGTTCGAGCCCGCTCATCGATTCGCCCGAGAAGTAGGCGTAATAGGTTTTCTCCTTGTTCGATACCCGCAGACCGAGCGGAATGGCGACGAGCACGAAGATCGCAGCGCACAGCACGGCCACAAAGATCCCCAGGCGCGTGCGCTGTGCCGTGGTGATGGCGCTCATGCGGCGTGCTCCAGCAGAAAAAGTGATTCGTGCGAGGCCGCCGTTTCCTGCGGGGCGCTGTCCTTGCGCATAAAGAAGTCGAATACCGGACCCGAGACGAGGCGCTGGGCCTCGGAAAGCGGGCCTTCGTACATCACCCTGCCCCGGTACAAAAACACGATGTTGTCCGCGATTTTCTTGATCGACGCGAGCTCGTGGGTCACCACCACGATCGTGATCGACAATGCCGACCGCAGCGACAGGAGCAGGTCATCGAGCCCGGCCGCCGTCACGGGGTCGAGCCCGGCCGACGGCTCGTCGCAAAACAACAGCGGCGGGTCGAGCACCAGTGCGCGTGCGAGCGCCGCGCGCTTGCGCATACCGCCCGACAGTTCTTCGGGAAGGAGCGGGCCCGCGTTCGCGAGCCCCACCTGCGACAGTTTCAATGCCACGATCTCCCGGATCAGCGCAGGGGACAGGGCGGTGTGCATCTCCAGCGGCAGTGCCACGTTTTCCGCCACGGTCAGCGACCCGAGCAGCGCGCCGTTCTGAAACAGGATGCCCGCGCGCGCAAGGGTCTCCATGGTTTCCTGTGAGTCAAGGTCGCCCAGCTCCCTGCCGAACAGCCGCACGCTGCCGGTCAGCGGCGTCAGCAGGCCCACCATGGTTTTGAGCAGCGTCGTCTTGCCGCATCCCGACGGCCCCAATACCACCCGTATTTCGCGGGGAAGCACGGTGATGCTCACATTGTCAAGCACGGTCCGTTCGCCGTAACCGGCGGTCACGTTGTTCACTTCTATAATGGGGGAAGCGGGGTTCTGTGCCATAGGGTTTCAACGCTCGCGGTTTTGTAAGGAATAACAGAAGATTGCCACGTCGCTTCGCTCCTATCAATGACATCAAACAATTCTTGAATGCCTCATCGATTGGCACTGACGCAGTTCTCATTATACAACAGGCGCTTGCTTTCCTGCAAGAAACAACCTGCGATTGCGCGAACCCCCCGCCCGGAAAGAAAGGCAAAGACTCACACGGAGGTCACGGACGTGTCCTCCGTGTCTCCGTGGTGAACTCTTCCTTCCGTTCGACTAAAAAATAAACGAGAACACCGCATCCGCCATGATGATGACAAAAATGCCGGTCACCACGCTCGCCGTCGTCTCTTTTCCAACAGCCTCCGCGCCGCCCCGCACGCGGAACCCATGGAACGCGCCGATCCAGATGATGAGCCAGGAGAACACAACCGACTTCACGACATTCGCGACAACGTCGATGAAAATGATGTTCTTCATCATTTCACGGATAAAAAGTCCGGACGAAATATCGAGGTAGAGCACGGCCACCAGATACCCGCTCAAGAGGCCGAACAGCGACGCCGTGATCGAAAGCAGGGGCATGGCGATTGAAAGGGCGAAGAACTTGGGCACGATCACGAACTGGACCGGGTGAATGCCCATGGTCCGCAAAGCGTCAACTTCCTCGCCCACCACCATGGTGGCGATCTCGGCCGTTATCGCGCTGCCGTTGCGGCCGGTGAGAATGATGGCCGTCATCAGGGGGCCAAGCTCCTTGATCATGGAAATCACGATCATGGGGGCAAGAAAGATGCCGGCCCCAAATTGCCTCAGCTGCATTGCCGCCTGCAGCGCAAGCACGTTGCCGATAAGAAATGAGAGCAGGCCCACGATGCCGAGCGCCTTGTAGCCCATTTGATACATCTGTTGCTCAACCGCTCCTTTGCGGAAGTCGCGCTTCCGCAGCATGCCGAAGGTGCTCCAGTACAGTATTTCGGTGAGCATAGACAAAGCGGAAACAAGCGTGTTGATTAACGCAAGAAACGAGTTGCCGATGCCCGTAAACGCGTTTTCTCTTTGCCGGGGCCGGTCCGCGTTCTCCGGGGCAGGTGGAGGAAATGCGGTCAGGGCAGCCGTAAGGTCCGGGGACGCGTTGCGGAGCACGAGCTTCCTGCCCGTACGCGCGTACTGTTTGCCGATAAAAAAGAGGAGCGAGAGGCCCGCGGAGTCTATGAGCGTCGTTTTCGACGCATCGATGACCGGGGGCGCATCGGCGCTCCGCAGGGCCAAAAGGGATTTCCCCTCCCTTTCGATCCATTCCCTGGTTACAAGCGCGGGTAATTCAAAAACGGTCGCCATGAGAAAGGACCTTTGGAATCGGCCGCCCTCACGTGCAGGGCCGGTACAGGTACAACCGTCGATTGAAGAACCTCGTCCCGCGGGACGAGGAATCTTCAATCCCTATGGAAAAACACATACTAATAGTCGCTCGCTAACCCCGAAGCAATGGCTTCGAGGAATGCGCTCGCTATGGGATTCAGCAGGTTGCAGGAGTTTGCTTGACACAATGGTCTATCTTACTGTCAAGCCAAACCGCCAAAATTGCCGTGGCGCACATCGCCGATAATTTGCATGAAACATCATTCGTATCAACTGTAAAATCAATATGTTGAATGGCTGCAGCAACAGCCGCGCCAAGCGCCGATCATCCAAAATAAAATGAGAAAGTTGTTGATTTTTTTCCATTTCCGCGATATATTTGAAAGGCTGTTTTAAGCAAAGGCCATATCCCTCGGCACTCAAAGGCTTAGCGATACGGTTAACCTCCTACCGGGAAAGGATTCCAAACCTCTATGCAGTTACCCAAGTCAAGGCGTCGCCAGAAATTGCGCGAAAAGAAATGCCAGTATCCGGGGTGCGGCAAGATCTTTTTCGGTATTCACATTTCAAAATACTGTCCGGAACACAGGCAGGACCGGTACAGGATCCGCAAACGGACCAAGCCCGAAGACGTCAATATCAAGAACCAGACCTTTAAGCACAATTACACCGAAGTCATTACCATGGTCCTCAATTGCGCGCTTGAGGGGTGCGACAACCAGTTTGAGGTAAAGATCTATCCCCGGCAGTACATCTACCCCAAGTATTGCCCCGAACACCGGAATGAATATAAAAGAATACGGCATTTGCGTCAAATCGGAAGAGAAGATCTTATCGAGCAGATGATGAAGGAAAGCGAAATGATGGAACTCGAGCCGCCTTCAACCGTAAAAGACAAGGAGGCCGAGACGGACGACGAGGCTATCCACGAAGTGGCGTAGCCCTGTTGCCCTGCCGTCAAGGCGATAAGGGTTTATTCGGATCGTTCGAATCGGATTCAACAAGGGGAGAAGGGGCGCCGGCCGTTCTCCCCTTTGTTTATTTGTTTGAATATCAAAATTTTTCTAATGTGTTGAGTACAGACTTGGGCGCCCCGCACCGGTAGAGACGTTGCGCGCCACGTCTCCACCGGTGCGGCAAATGCTAAATGCGTTTCTGGTTTGCCGAGCGTGTGCAGCGTGGATGTACCCGTGGCAAGCCCGAACCTTCTGTTGCGCGCACCAATATCAAGATAAGAATCTGGGCGCCCCGCCGCTGCGCGGCGGCGGGCCTTCGTACGAGCTCGGCCAAGGCCTCGGTGCTGCCTGACCGCGATGCCTGGCGGCGCGGTCAGGCAGCCCTGCGCTCCAGCGCACTCTGCCGTCCGCCCTGGCGCGGCGCAGATGTTGGTTGCCAACATGTCAATATCCCGGCGAGCACGGCCAACTCAAAAAATCCTCGGCCAAATTGAAGCATCCAATGCATTCACGCATGGACGCATAAGGGCGTTACCCCGGTTTCCACCATTGGCCTTCCCAACTACACCTCGTGGGTGCCCCCCAGCAGAAGATTGGATTCTCGCAAATAAACTCACTGGGGGGTCACCCGGCACTGCTATCCAAAAGCATTCTATTATTCATATTTCCGGCACAGCCATCCAGATGCATTTGACTTGTATCTAGAAATTCGATTCTCGCAAATGAACTCACTCGGGGGTCACCCGGCTCAGCCATCCAAAAGCACTTGACTTCTTCGACAGGTGGCCGCCAGCGCGTCCTCTTTTCCCCTTCGCCACTTTTTTGCACAGCGCAACATATTCCTCAGGCGTCTGCTGGCTCTTGCCCTCGTTAACGATCCAGGAGCAGATCTCGAACGCAAGCTCTTCACTGTCCGGATCGATATGGTCCGCCACCGGCAGAAGGAAGAATTCCTTCATCATTGCACCATAGGTTGTTGCTGCCTTTCTTGACCGTGCCTGCCGCCTGCTGAGAACCGCCGGCCGGTTTGTGCGCTCGTTCCATTTTCCCATCAAGTCCCACCTCAAACTGTCTCCCGTGTACGGGTCTGTCCCGTCGCTGGCGACAAAGGCGGCATGGATCTTTTCTTTGTAAACCGCCTGGGAATATTTCGCGGCACACGCCCTTTTAAGCTGCTTGTCACGTTTCTGCAGCGCGTCGGCCTTGCACTCAAGCAATTTGTGGTACGCCTTGGCGTCTAAGATTCCGTTCAGAATCGGGGGAAGGGGATATTTGGAAATCACCGGCATGGATGGCCTCGCTTTCCTCTATGGCCCCAACGCCGCGGTCAGGGGTTGAACCTGAACCGCCTGTTGGAGCGTTTCTATCGATATATTTCTTTTCGGTGGCCTATGCGGAGTATCAGAATATCTTGTTTTACTATGGCGTAAATTACCCGGAAGTCTCCAAAACGATATCGGTAGCAACCTCTAAAATCGCCTTTCAGACTCTTTCCCGCGTACGGATCAGGGACTATCCTTTCCTCAATTCCATTGAGGATTCTCCTTATGTCATCTTTTGCCAGCTTCTTCACGTCTTTGGAAACAGAGGCCTTATAGAACAGTTTATAGGCCAAGTTTCCTCCTTAATTCTGCGGGCGAAAGAATCTCATCCTCCTTATCATGCAGCCTGTCCATCGCAATTTGATAATCTTCATATTCTTCCAAATAGTTCTCCAAGGCTTTCTTTATCAAGTAGGTGCGCGGACGCTCTGAATTTTCCGATAATTTGTCCAATGGTTTTAGAATATTCGCAGGCAATCGCAGAGAAATCAAGGTACTCATGTACTCCTCCTGAAATACAACAACATCGTTGTAATACAAATATAACGAATTTGTTGTTTGCCCGCAATTCTTTTTTAACGGTCCACCTCGGTGAAACCGATTGCAAATACGGAATTGTGCGAAGCTCCCCATTTTCAGTACCAGGTTTCCGGTACGTTGAAGATCGTCATGGAAGACGGAACCCAATTCACCTCCGTGGCCGGCGACCTTTCGCTTCTTTCAAGCGGCCACGACGCATGGGTGGTCGGCAACGAGCCGGTGGTTCTCGTGGATTTTCAGGGGATGGCAAACTACGCAAAGAAGTAGAAACGTCCCGCTGAAGAAACACGAATAACGCATGCAAAAGGGCGCGCTGCGGGGTTCTGAAAACCACCGGGAGCGCGCCCCATCGTTGCCGACCCTTTCGGGAATGGAGAGCCTATGAAAATCCTCGTGCTCGGCGCCTCGCGCGGAACCGGCGCCCTCTGCGTCAAGTCGGCGCTCGCGAAGGGCCACTCGGTGACCGCGTTCTCGCGCACGCCCGCGAAGCTCGACGTCGCACATCCCGCGCTGACCAAAGTCGCGGGCGACTTCCACGACGCAGCTTCGGTGCGCAGCGCAATGGCCGGTCACGACGCCGTGATCGTCTGCGCGTCGCCAAGCTCACTCGGCGGGATCAAGGAGAAGCCCGACTATTTCTCACGCGGCACCCAATACTGCATCGAGGCGATGAAGGAGCACGGAGTCAAGCGCCTGGTGGTGCTCAGCGCGCACGGCGTCGGGGACAGCAGGCCCGCGGCGAGCTGGTTCCAGAGGACGTTCCTCATCGGAGGTCTCATCAAGGGCTTCTTCCTCGATCACGCCGTCCAGGAGCGCTTGACGCAGGAGAGCGGCCTCGACTTCGTCATCGCGCGTCCCCTGCGGCTCACGAACGGCGCGGCGAAGGGGAAGTACGTGCGCACAACAGAGTTGACCCGCATGCCGGCGACGATCTCCCGCGCCGACCTCGCCGACTTCATGGTCGAGGCGTGCGAGTCGAAGACGTGGGTGGGCAAGCGCGTGCATCTCGGCGGGTGACCCGACCCGGGATGTTTGTTTTCCACCGCAATCAGCGCCGATCCTCAGGCCGGAGAATCCGGCCGCCCAAAAGTAGGTCAAGATATGGGCGCTCCGCCGTTTTACGAGATAGGAAAATAGCTGGGCGTTCCCCGGCAGAAGCCGGGTCGGTTCTCCTTCCGGTCTCGGCCTTCGGCCTCGGGCCGCCACAGCCCAATGCCGCTTGCGCGGCGGGTCTCCGGGCGCCATCGTGCTCCAGCACGCCCTCCAGTCGCCCCTAACGCTGGCAGAAGAACATTGCCCCGACGTCAATTGCGGCCTGCGCAAATTCGAGTTGCATTGTCTTGCTTTTCTCTTCCGCCATCAGTGGCGCAGCGTTCTTTGCCTACTTTGTGTCGCTGCAGACATAGATTCGCGCAGCACCACTACCATACTCTTACGAAACTTTTGTGAGAACTCACCGAGGGCAGTGGAGAATTGTGGCAGGGCGCCCAACGTTTCTTCATCTATTCAAAGAAGAACAAGGAATTGGCGAAGACAAGGGCGGGGGCGATACAATCGCATTTTCCTTAGCGGGTCTAAGGGCCGGCTAGGCCCTTCCAGCTTTTGAAATTGAATTTGCATTATTGTCTTTAAAAACCCCAATTTCCCACGCTAGTTTTTATCTTGCACAGGCATGCAACCCAACTACGCAAAGGGCGAAACCGTCCTTTATGCCAAAAATGGTAGATTAGGCGTCATTCTTATTCTTCCATCACCATAAATCTCGCCATCTTTCCATTCTGCATATCCTCATTTTACACTTTTCTCCCATTCACCAAACACCTCACCTTCTTATCCCCAATCTTCACCGTTGCCGACGTCTTCGGAGGGGGCCGCCTAGGTCTTTATCCGGAGACACTCCCCCAACGGTTGACATGTCGGATCAGCCGCGGGCCTTTGACGCATTCAGGGCCGCGGCGGCCCGGATAAGGGCAACCAGGGCCTTTTCGTTGAGCTTGTCGCCTTCGTGAAAGTCGATGGCGCGCCGTACGGTCCCGTCCTGGGTGAACAGGCCGTCCGGATCCTTTAAAGAAGCGCCTTTGGCAAAGGTCATCTTCACATGATCCTTGTACGTCTCGCCGGTGCAGATCATCCCGTTGTGGGACCAGACCGGAACTCCTCTCCACTTCCACTCCTCGGCCGCTTGGGGGTCCGCTTCCTTGATGAGTGCGCGGAGCCTGGCGAGCATCTCGCCCCTCCAGTCGCCCAGTTCCTCAATTCTCTCGTCGATGAGTCGGGACGGGGTTTTTGTTCCTTGAGCGGCCTGCGCTTTTGCCATAGAAATCTCCTTCGGATATGATCGCCTCAAGAAAATCAGGATTCTCCCGGTTAACCAACACTCGCGATGCAAAAAGCACAGATATCGGATAACACCATCACCACTGCCGAAAACAGGTGGACTTTTGCAAACGCCAGAATTCAGTTTTCGAGCAGCATAAGCGTCAGGGTGCCGCCAGCCGTGAAATTCGGCGCGCCGCTCGAGTAGTTCGGGCCCGAAACCGGCTGCGGAACGTTGCTGGTGCACAGGTAGCTCACAACCGTGGTCTGCCCGATCGTCGAGATCTCAGGCATCTTGAAGACGCCGCTATATCCGGAAATCGTTCCGTCGCCGGAAGCCTGCCCTGGTGACGCCCACGCCAGCGTATGGCTGGCATCAAGTCCCAGCATCCCGAATGTTCCAAAGAGCGTTCCGTTTCCATTGAACGCCACCACAGGATCGCCGCCCATGGGAGAGCAGATATCATGGTCCTGCCAGGTGACCGAGACCGGCTTGGCAGCATCGGCATAGAGAAAGAGCAGGCTTATACCCGAATCGATGCCGCGGCCTCCCCAGAGGTATGACATCGGCGTTCCGATATTGCTGTAGAATGCGGCTTTTCCAAAACTGCTGAGCGACGGGATGATCGGCGGGTTTCCGCCCATGCGGGGAGCTGAGAACGTACCGTTGTTGAGCGTGGCCTTGACCCAGTGCGTGGGGTCGAATACCGCATAGATCTGAGGCACCGAATCTTTGTCAATGGTGATTGGCGGATCGAAATACGTCGTGGCATGGCCGTAGTCCCCATTACTGTTCTGGTCTCGAATTTGAATGGGGCGGCCACCCCCGGCCGGGGCAGTGGTGGTCAGATGGCCAGGGGCATCCGGATCAGAGTAGATCCCGGCAATCGAGTCGTTCATCACCATGGTGTAGGTAACGCTGTACTCGATCGTCACCCCGCCAAATGTCCCAACCGGCACCGTAATATCGCTCGAGCGCAATAGTGCGAGCGAACCGACTGAGCGGTCGTAGGTAGCTGCGCATGGGGATATCGAAGTGATTTGTACCTCGTTAGCATTTCCGGCCGGCGGGATAAAACCGATGCCCGTGACCGTCATCGTCATTTTCGAGGGCGAGAGGGCGTAGTCTCCGTCCTGCAGCGGGAGCGAGGCAACCTGCTTTGGTAATCCTGCCAGCACAGGCGAATTGGTCGGGCCGTTGAGAACATTCAGGGTCCCTGTCGTTACCGAGTAACCGACGCCGCTCCCGCAGCCTCCGACAAAAATGACGATTGCCAACACTGACAAAATCCGTTTCATTGTCGTTCCTTTCGTTTCAGAAAGCTATGGTCACGCCGATTTTGGCTTCATTCGTGGTGTTTTTTTCCGGGAGAAAAAGCGAATACCCAGCATTGAT
>Ga0181527_1001318_pt1 | contig 25731 bp, 19 predicted proteins | sample PEATcosm2014_Bin_30_FD_119762 | JGI IMG/M metagenome (GOLD analysis project Ga0181527, IMG submission 119762) | Peatland microbial communities from MTU Mesocosm Facility, Houghton, MI, USA - PEATcosm2014_Bin06_60_metaG | ecosystem: Environmental > Terrestrial > Soil > Wetlands > Peat | place...
AGCCTTTGCTCATTGCGTCAACAACGTACCTGGAATCGGACACCACGGTCACCCGGCACCGCTCCTTGAGCGAGGAAAGCCCGGCAATGACGCCCATGAGCTCCATGCGGTTGTTCGTGGTGTCCCGGAATCCGGCCGACAGTTCTTTTTCCCTGCCGTTATAGCTGAGGATTGCGCCATACCCTCCCGGTCCGGGATTGCCGGAGCAGGCACCGTCGGTATAGAGGGTTATGTGTTTCATAAAGATTTACCAAGTTAGAAGCATGAATTGCTGAGCGGGTGCGGCGTGGATGTAGCAGTGGCAAGCCCGTGCCCTCGGTTGCGCGCACCCTAGAAGCACCCGATCATCAAATTTTAAACTATAAGTTCTCCGTCGGCTTTTAATTTCTTCACCAAATGAAAGCATCAATCCTTGCCTTTGCAACTGCACCTCGTGGGTGCCCCCCAACCGAAGATTGAATTCTCGCAAATAAACTCACTTGGGGGTCACCCAGCACCGCTATCTAAAAGCATTTCATTATTCATGTTTCCCGCACAGCTGTCCAGAAGCATTTAAATTTTCTTTAGGCATTGCTGCGCGCACCCTAGCAACACCCGATGACAAGAAGATTCAACTGTAAATATGACTTCAACTCGCCAATCCATCAACGCACTATTTCTTGATCACTCTCCAGGTGCCCCACAAAAATATTGACTCTTGCGACTGCGCTGTCTTGGGGGCCACCTGCAGAGCCGGCAGCAAAATTGCCATCATCATGGAATAAAAAATACTTTCCCCCATCCCGGAAACGTCATTACGATTATTCTTAAATGGCCCCCGCGGCTGCACCCGAGGCCCCATAAATGACGAACCGCGAACCCGATTTTTATTATATTAAGCAAAGAGGCAACTGGTCCTGTGTGCGGTTGCAACAAAAAAGAAATTCTACCTGAGAGAAGGGAATTTTATGAAACGGATTTGTCTGGCTGCTCTTTGCTTTGTTGCACTTGCCGGCATTGCGGTTGCGCCGGGGGCCGAACCCATGCTTACGCTCACAATAGGGCCAACCTGGCCGCAGGCCCTGCTCTCCACCGGTATCCCATCCGGAGACGCGGAGCTCGAGTACGGCATGATGATTGACAAAAAGGTTGCATTCGGGATAGCGGGTGATTTTCTTTGGAACGTACAGTCGAAAGAGGCGAAGGATTCGACGCACTTCAGGACGATCAGCGAACAGAAGACCTTCATGTTCCCTATCATGGGCTTTTTTCTTCTCGACCCGGTTCCCAACCTTATTGTGCACCCTGTGGGCCGCTTTCAGATCGGTTACAATTCGATGATTTACAGTTACAAGCAAACAGACAACGCCTCTGGAACAACGACTCCCCTGAGCCCCTATTTTTACGGCCTAATTATCAAGGCTGGCGCGGATGCCCTGTACAACCTTGGAGAGCACAGCTCTTTGTTTCTCGGCCTCGAGTACCAGTGGGCCGACACCAGGACCGGCAGCAACACCAACGAGGAATTCGACAAACGCGACATGAGCGGCATCGGGATCAGGGCGGGGTTCAGGGTGGTGTTGTAACTGACATTTGTTGAGATATCTGAAACTCGCGATCTATGATGAAATGCCAGCGCGATTTTTGCGCCAGGCTGGAATTCCTCCTCGTGAAGTGTCTTCTCACTCTTTGCCGACAAAATAGAATATATGCGAATCGTTCTCCAACGGGTCACGCGCGCATCCGTCTCGGTCAACGGCCTTACAACGGGTTCCATCGACCGCGGCATCCTCATCCTCCTCGGCATCCACGCACGCGATACCCGCTCCCAGGCCGACGCCCTGGTGGGCAAATGCGTTTCCCTGCGCATATTTCCCGACGGTGCGGGAAAAATGAACCGGTCCCTCGCCGACGCCGGCGGCAGCGCGCTTGTGGTGTCGCAATTCACCCTGTACGGGGACTGCACCAAGGGCAACCGGCCCAGCTTCGCAAACGCGGCCGCCCCTGCGCAGGCCAGGGAACTGTACGAGTACTTTGTCGCACAGCTTCGAACGCGCTGCCCGAACGTTAGTACCGGCGAGTTCGGCGCACTGATGAATGTAGATCTTGTCAACGACGGTCCGGTGACGTTCGTGCTGGATGCATAGAAAGACCCTCTCCCATGATTACCCGTTGCGTTGCGGCGCCGTTGCTGTGGCTCGTCTGCTGGTTTGCCACCGTTCTTGGCAACGATTGGCCTGTCCCGCGTCCCCTTTCGGGCTTCGGTTCAAACGGGCCACACCAGGTTGCCGCCGACAGTTTCCCAAGCCCCCAATGGCGGGGCAAGAACGTGTATGTGTTTCACCCGGCCGACGCGGCCGGGAAACTCCCGGTGATCCTGTTCTGCCCCGACCTGGGCGCGTCCGCTCCAGCCGGGTACATCCCTCTTATCAACAACATCGTGAGCCGCGGCTGCGTGCTCGTTTTTTCCCCCTGCAAAAGCGTCGGGGCCGACCTCTCGCAAAAGAAGAAATACCGGATCCTCATGGACGGATTTGAAACGGCGGTGATCCGGTACGCCTCCCGCATCGACTCGTCGCGGATCGGAATTATCGGCCATTCCTACGGCGCCGGGGCCGTGCCGGCGATCGCGTGGCATAGCCTTGTGGAGAACCAGTGGGGAGCAAACGGGGCTTTCCTGTATATGATGGCGCCGTGGTATTCGTATTTCATTACCCAGGACGAACTCGAGGTGTTCCCCCGGAAAACCTGTTGCGTCATGGAGATATTCCACGACGACAAGATCAACGATCGGCGTCTGGCCATTGACATATTCGACAATATCGGCGTTTCCGGGGACTGTAAGGTGTTCATAGAACTTTTTTCCGATTCCATGCCCGGTTACAAATTGGCAGCCGACCATACCACGGCCGCAGGCCCGGCGGGCAACGGTGGCACGGAAAATGCGCTCGACTTTTACGGTGTGTATAAATTCGTGGACGCCGTCGCGGATTACGTTTTTTGGGGTAACGCCGCGGCAAAGAGAATGGCATTCGACTCCGGCAACGCTGGCCAGCGCTTCATGGGGACCTGGCCGGACAAACGGCCCGTCCGCGAATGCACCGTCACCCGGTCACCCGATACCTCGCCGGCGGGACCGTGCCGTTATGTGTGGGAAAACCCGGCCAATCCGCGCAGGGGCGAATCTCCCACGTTTGTTCCCGAAGCCGCACGGAACCGTTCTTATTACGCGCGAAAGACATTCCAGAACTACCGGGCATACGAAAAGGAAAAGATCCGCGCGCGGCGTGCGCGCCGCGCGATGCCCGGAGATTCGTCCCTATGCGCGATTGAACCCATAGAGGATGGGTTTGGCTCCGCAGGGCCCTGGCAAACAGCCGTCGACAGCCTTCCGCATCCGCTGTGGCCCGGCCACTACGTGCATGTTTTCTCTCCCAAAGAAGCCCGCGGCCTGCGACCGGTTGTTTTTTTCTGCCACGGCTATTCGTCGTCGAACCCGCAGTATTATCTGCCGCTTATTTCTCATATAGTAAGCAAAGGCTATGTGGTGGTATTTTCTCCCTATAAAATGGTTGCGCTGGACCCGAAGGAAGTCAATAAATACGCCAGCATTGAGACCGGGATTGAAGCTGCAATCGACAATTTCCGGGACAGGATCGACACCGCCGAAATCGGGTTCGTGGGGCATTCCTTTGGCGCGGGCGCAATTCCCGCGGTCGCCTTGTGGGCGCTCACCGACAAGAACTGGGGGGCGGCATCTTCGTTCATGTACCTCATGGCGCCGTGGTACAGCTACGAGATCGACAGGATAAAACTTCGCCTTTTTCCCCAGTGCGTCAAAATGATAACGGAAGTATTTGCCGACGACAAGGTGTGCGACCACCGCATGGCCATTTCCCTGTTCACCACCATCGGCATCCCGCAGGCCGAAAAGAACTATATCATGCTCAACACCGATTCACTCGGGTGCTGCAAGTTGACGGCCGACCACAACACCCCCAAGGGGCCCTATGATCCGCGCAGCGAAGAAGACGCGCTCGACTACTACGGCATCTACCGGATTTTCGACGCGCTCGCGGCGTACGCATTCGACAACGACGCTGCGGCAAAGTCGCTGGCCTTCGGCCATGACACGCACACGTGTTTCATGGGAACGTGGCCCAACGGCAAGCCGGTAATGCCCCTCACCGCCACGTCGAACCCGGCACCGGACAAGCCACAGGACTACTACGCGTTTCCGTGGAAGTCGAGGCTGAATCCGTTGAGTACGGAGATAATTATTGATAAATAGGATTGCACATACTGATGGAGAGGCATCCAGGAAGAATGGCGACGAGGAAAATAGTTGAAAGGTTGAAAAGTTGAAGGATTGAAACAACGTACTACCAGAGCCATTATCAGAAGGAAATCCCATGACAAAATCCGGAAAAGAAAAGACATCACAAAAGAATCTCATCGTCGGCATCGGTTCCGCCCTCGTCGATATCCTTGTCCGCGAAAGCGACGAATTTCTCGCGCAGACCGGCGCGAAAAAGGGCGGCATGACGCTTGTACAGAGCGCGGGGTTCATCGACAGCACGGTGGAAAAGTCCTCCCGGAAGCCCTCAATCGTGCCCGGCGGTTCCGCGTGCAATACCATCCTCGGCATCGGCAGGCTCGGCGGCGCAGCCCGGTTCATCGGCAAACGAGGCAACGACGAACTCGGCGCGCTCCTGGAAAAGGCGCTCGTTGTGAACAACGTGGAACCCAGGCTGCTGGTTTCCCCTTCCGCAACCGGCCGCGTACTGTCGATCGTCACGCCCGACGCGCAACGTTCCATGTTCACGTTCCTTGGAGCGTCGAGCGAGACGAAACCCGAGGAGCTCCTTGCCGACTATTTTTGTGATGCGGCCATCGTGCACATCGAAGGCTACCTGTTGTTCAACGAGTCGCTTATTCGCGCCGCGCTCAAGGCCGCAAAGGCCGCGGGCGCGCTCGTGTCGCTCGACCTTGCCAGCTTCACGGTTGTGGAATCGGCAAAGAACATACTGGAAGAACTGGTCCGCGACTATGTGGACATCCTGATCGCCAACGAAGACGAGGCGCGCGCCTTTACCGGCCGTTCCGATGAGGAAGAAGCGCTCGAAGCGCTTGCGAAGAAAGCCGCCACCGCGGTTGTCAAGATTGGCAAACGGGGAAGCCTTGTTGCCCATAAGGGGAAGAAGGCTGCTATCGGTATTGTGGGAGACGGGTCTGCCGTGGACACAACGGGCGCGGGCGACTTGTGGGCCTGCGGGTTCCTCTACGGCCTTGTCAACGGCTATCCGGTTGAAAAGGCCGGCCGCCTCGGCGCTGCCTGCGGGTACGAGGTGTGCCAGGTGGTGGGCGCGCAGATACCGGATGAAGGGTGGAAAAGGATAAGGAAGTTTTTATAATAAGGGGTAACATTATCGGAAAGAAGAAGATAATAAAAGATAAAATGCATCTGGATGGCTGAGCCGGAAATCAAAAAATAAGTGCTTTTGGATACCAGTGCCGGGTGTCCCCAAGTGAGTTCATTTGCGAGAATCCAATCTTGGGTTGGGGGGCACCCACACAGTGTCGCTGTACGGCTAAGCGAGGAATCGTAGGAAGCCTTGAGTTTGCAGTACTGGAAATTGCCTGTTGCCACAGGTCACCCAGAACACTTTTTGTATGTAAAGGAGACCGCCGATGAAGACCTTGGTAGCTTATTATTCAAATACCGGCAGTAACAAATATCTGGCTCAGAAAATTGCTCATGATTTGAATTGTGATATCGAAGCAATCAAACCAAGATTGAACCTTTTTCCATTCTTGATCCTCTTCTCGTTGGTTAAGGCAAGTCTTGGAATCAAGACCCTTAGCCATAAAGTGAATGAATACGATTGTATGATCGTGTGCAGTCCTATTTGGATGGGACAGGTTATTTCACCATTGCGTGATTTTATCCGCAAGTACCGCGAGGACGTCAAAGGGCTGTATTTTGCAACCTGCTGCGGGAGCACAGACGCCGCCAAAAGGCAAAAGTTTGGACATGGCCTTGTCTTCGATAAAATTAAAGACATGTTTGGGGACAAATGCATTCACTGTGAAGCTTTCCCGATAGGGCTGGTTCTGGCGGAGGACAAAAGGGCTGATGGAAATGCGGTGATGAAGACGAGATTATCGAATGATAATTTTGCGGGGGAAATTCAGAAAAGGTTTGAGAACTTTATTGCGTTGGTAAAGCGCTGAGATTGATTTTCTGACAAGAGCCGTCCATTGCACGTGCTCACGGTCCGAACTGAGAGTTGAAGCGCGGATGCAGTGCATCGTTGAATCTAGGAAGAGACAAAACGGCAGCATCGCTTATCGGAAGGCGGCAAGACGACCGAAACCTGTACCCATGTCGGTGGAAAGGCTGTTTCAAATGTTTCCGGCACGTTGGAAGATATCGAATTAGGATGAGTACTGAGGCTCACTATACGAACCAACATTCGCACAGCATCCCGTTTCGGGCCGCTTTATGCCGGGCACCAAGCGGGTAGTTGGCAGCAATAAACTTAAACAATGAAATTGATAGTTTGCCGCCGGAAGAAGAAAAGCCAAGAGAAAGACCGCGCCCAAGAATTAATCAATTTTGTTTCCTGAAGGAGGATCATTATGGCTGTTGAACGTTTCTATATCCAAATTGCCAAAGACGTACTTGACGATCTGAAATATCGACTTGATCATATCCGCTGGCCCGATCAATTGGAAGATGTAGCTTGGGAACGCGGTACTGAAAAAGGCTATTTGCAGTCGCTCATTTCGTATTGGCGGGAACACTACGATTGGCGAGCGCAAGAAGCCGAATTGAACCGCTTTTCTCAGTTTTGCTGCACTGTAAATGGTGTAAATGTGCACTTCGTGCACGAGCGGGGCAAAGGGCCCAATCCTTTACCTATTATCCTTACCCACGGATGGCCGGACAGTTTCATACGCTACAAGAAGATTATCCCGCTTCTTGCAGATCCTGCGCGGCACGGCGGTGATCCAAATGACGCTTTCGATGTGATCGTCCCTTCATTGCCGGGCTTTGGATTTTCCGGCAAACCTGCTGTTGGTGGCGTTAACAATTTTACCGTTTCAGAGCTCTGGGCCAAACTGATGACTGAAGAACTCGGCTATAACAAATTTGCGGCAGGCGGTGGAGATATGGGCTCGGGCGTCACCAGGTATCTGGCTGCAGTACACCCCGAACTTCTGGTGGGTATCCACGTCACAGATATAGGGATAATCAGGCAGCTCATGACCGCTCAAAATGAAGCAGCGCTTTCCAAAGAAGAACTGCACTACAAAGCAAACGCTCAAAAATGGATTGCACAGGAAGGTGGATACATATCTCTCCAGTCGACCAAGCCGCAGACGCTCGCCTATGGGCTTTCCGATTCACCGGCAGGATTGGCTGCTTGGATTATTGAGAAATTCCGTGCATGGAGCGATTACAATGCTGATCTTGACCAGAAATTCGGCAATGATGAACTGCTCACCAACATAATGATTTATTGGGTCACAAATACCATAGGCTCCTCTGCACACAGGTATTTTGAAAACACCCATTCGTTGCCGCCATTGGGGCAAATTGATGTTCCCACGGGCGTGGCACTTTTCCCCTCGGATGTATTGTTACCACCCAAAGAATGGGCGGAGAAAAATCTCAACATATCGCGTTGGACTCAAATGCCTCGTGGTGGACATTTTGCAGCAATGGAAGAACCAGAACTTTTAGCCGAAGACATTCGTGCATTCTATAGACAATTTAGAACCAAAAGGAAATAACGGATTTCCTTTATAGGTAGTATGGGTACAACCAAAATCATATGATTGGGCGCGCAAATGCAAAAAACCGGAAAGACAGGCGGCAAGAAAAGAACACTATTGTAGGTTTAAGTTTACAGTTGCCAACAAACAAAGCAAGCATCGGGCGCAAAGCCGCCCTCGGCCTTCGGCAAATTGCCGCTCTGATGGCTCCGTTGGCGTCTTCGCTTCGCTCGCAGCCGTCATGTCGCCAATGCGGCAACTTCTTGCATTTGTCACACGTTGTCACCGTACGGCGCCGCAGGACTCAGAACACGTCCCTTTCAAAATGCGGCTGGAGGTTGAATTTCACCCCGCATTGATTCCCGCGGCATTTTCTTCCTTCCTTCCCCTCTCCCCCACCGTCCTCAAAATCACCATCTCGGGCTTCTTGATCTCTTTTATCGACCGGTTCCAGATGAACACCTTTTTCTCCCTCGGAATGTCAACTTCCTGAAGCGCCTTGACAAACAGGTCTTTCGACACGCTTTCCAGAATGATCGCCTCGGTGCGGACTGCCTTGCACTGCCCGTGCCGGTAGACGCGCGCGTCCGCTGCGGTCATGAGTTCGAGGATGCGGCTGCGTTTTGCGTCGTACTGCTCCTGCAGACGCTGCACTTCCCGTCTCAGGCGCAAGGATTCGTCGATGAGGACGTCGAGTTCGGAGGCCATGGGAAACCTCGGTGAAGACTGAGTGTGGGTTTTTGTGCTGCGGTTACGAACTTGGCAAAGCTGTGCGTGTCCCGGCAACGATCCGTTCCTTCACAATTTCGGAAAGTTTCGTTTTGTCGAGGCCCGCAAGTTCTGCGGGGGCGATCGGATCGCCGATGACAAGCGTGGCGATGCCGGGCCTGAACCGGCCGGATCTCTTGGGCAGGATATCACGCGTGCCGCAGATGGTCACCGGCACGACCGGCACCCCCGCCTCAAACGCGAGCGTAAAGCTGCCGCGCTTGAATTCACCCACCTCGCCCGTGATACTGCGGGTTCCTTCGGGAAAAAGCACGAGGGAAATGTTCTTGCGCTTGAGCATGGCGATGGCCCGCGTGATGGAGGTGCGCGCGGCCCGCGCGTTTTCGCGGTCGATCCAGATGTGGCCGATTGCGGCAATGCCCCACCCGAAAAACGGTATGAAGAACAGCTCCTTTTTCGCGATAAAGCTCAGGGAGTACGGCAGGCCCGCGTGCAGAACCGGAATATCGAAATAGCTCTGATGATTCACGATGAACACGCACCGTTCCCAGCCTTCAAGCTTGTCCCTGCCGACGGTCTTTACCCGAATGCCGCAGAAGAACAGGAGATGAATGCACCAGAGGTGCGTGATGACCCGGGCCAGTCTGTTGCTGAAAAGGGAGGCTAGCAGCGTTGCCGACCCGTATGCAACGGTGCTGATCACGGCCCACAGCGCTATTGCAAGGTTATGCAGAAGATTGATCGCGCCTTTTACGCCGCGGTCTTGCTCAGCCACACGTTTTCCTTTCCAAGCCGTTTTCGCAGCGTCTCGATTATCCCTTTGGCCGGGCTCACCGTGACGCTTCGCGCCTTGATGCGGTACTCGTTTTCCTCCTGTGTGCTTACGTGGAGAACAAGGCTGCACTCGCCCGGCGCCCGGGCGCATTCGTCGTACAACTCCTTTATAAAGGTTTCTTCGAGGCCCTGCGTCTTGAGCCTCACGTGAACGCTCCTGGCGAGTTTTTCCCTTGTTTCCGAAAGAGCAATAACGTTGTCCACTTTGAGCTTGGGCTTCTTGTCCCCTTCCCGCACCGAAACCTGGCCGCGGACCAGTATCATGGCGTCAAGGGCGAGCAGGTGCTTGAACTTCTCGAACGCGTCCCCGAACGCGAGCAGTTCCATGGAACCCTCAAAATCCTCGATCTCCAGAAACGCCATGGGCCGCCCGTCCCGCTGCACGTGGGACTTGAGGACCGTAATGATGCCGCCCACGGTGAGGTTTTGCCCTTCCCGCACCTTTTCCAGCGACTCCAGTTTGAGCGAGATGTCGGTAAAACCCCGTATTTCGTCCTGAAAACGCTCCAGCGGATGGCCGCTCACGTAAAAATTGAGCACTTCTTTTTCCTTGGCAAGCAATTCGTTATAGGGCCAGGGTTCCACATTGACAAGCGGCGGCTCCGGCGGCGCGCTCTGGGTGGACGCATCCGCACCGCCCGTGTCAAACAGACTCGTTTGCCCGCTCGTACGGTCCTTCTGGAACGAGTTGCCGTAATCGATTGCCGGGTCGATGCTGGCGAACAGCTGGGCGCGGGTCCCTTTGAGGCAATCAAGCGCGCCCGCGTACGCGAGGGATTCGAGGCATTTTTTATTGACAAGGCGTAAATCAACGGAGGCGCACAGTTCGAACAGGCTGCTGAATTTCCCTTTCCTTTTTCGCGCGTCCAGTATGGACTCCGCCGCCTTGCCCACGTTCTTGATGGTGCCCAGGCCGAGGCGGATTTTCTTTTCGTCAATGGAACATTCGAATTCGCTCTTATTGAGATCGGGCGGCAGGATGCGCACGCCCATGCGCTCCGCCTCATTCTTGATGGTAAGGACTTCATCCTGATCGGAGAGTACGCTCGACAGGTTTGCGGTAAGGAACTCCAGCGGATAATGCGCCTTGAGAAATGCGCACTGGTACGCGACGTGTGCGTATACCGTTGCATGCGCCTTATTGAAAGCGTATTCGGCGAACTTGGCCATACGGTCGAAAACGTCCTGGGCGATCTTCGCGTCCACTTTCCGCGTGGCGGCCCCTTCCATGAACTTCTTTCGCATAGCCTCCATTTTGTCCGAGTCTTTCTTGCTCATGGCCTTGCGCATCACGTCGGCCTGCCCCAATGTAAAGCCGCCCATCACCTGCGCTATCCGCATTACTTGCTCCTGGTACACGATAACGCCGTACGTGACTTTGAGGATTTCCTCAATGAGCGGGTGCCGGTATTCCACCTTTTCCCTGCCGTGCTTCCGGTGGATGTACACGGGAATTTCCTCCATGGGGCCGGGCCGGTAGAGGGCGTTCATGGCGATCAAATCGTCCATCCGCTCGGGCTTGAGCTTGCGCAGGTTGTCCTGCATGCCCTGCGATTCGAACTGGAACACGCCCACGGTGTCTCCCCTGCCCAAAAGCGCCAGCGTTTCTTTGTCGCCGTCAGGCAGCTTCCACACATCGATGGCCGGGCCGCCATTCTCCTGAATCAAGCGTAGTGTGTCCTGAAGAATGGTAAGGGTGATGAGGCCCAGAAAGTCCATCTTGATGAGCCCCACTTCCTTGACGTCGTTCATGTCGAATTGCGTCATGACAATATCGGAATCGGGCTGCTTGAACAGAGGCGACCAATTGACAACCGGTCCTGGCGCGATGATCACGCCTCCCGCGTGCATGCCCGCCTGGCGCGTGAGGCCTTCGAGCGCCCGCGCGTGACGAAACAGTTCCGCGTATTTCGGATTGCTTTTGACGGTTGCCGCCAGCTCGCCGTTGGCGGCCAGCGACGTTGCAAGGTCTTTGTCGACCATGCCGGCAAGTTTTCCCGCTTCGGCAACCGAAATACCCATGACGCGCGCCACATCGCGCACAACCATTTTGCCCTTCATCCGGCCAAAGTTGATGATCTGGCTCACCGCCTCGCGGCCGTAGGTCCGTATGACATACTCGATCACCTTGTGCCGGTCGCGGTCGGCAAAGTCTATGTCCGCGTCGGGCATGTCGATGCGCTCGGGATTGAGGAACCGTTCAAAGAGGAGATCGAAACGGATCGGATCGACGTCGGTGATGCCGATGGAGTACGCAACGAGGCTTCCGGCGGCGGACCCGCGGCAGCCGGTCATCACGCCGAGGCGCTTCGCTTCGTTGACAAAATCACGAACGATGAGAAAGTAGCCCTCAAACCCCATCTTGCAGATCACCCCGAGTTCGTACGCGAGGCGCTCCTCGATGCCCGGCGTTACGTGCGAATACTTGCCCTTGAGGCCCGCCGTGGCCAGGTCGCCAAGATATTCCGCTTCGGACGCGTACCCTTCGGGAACTTTTGTCTTGGGCAGCTGGGCGGGGGATTTTATTTCCACGTTGCAGCGTTCCGCAATGGCAACGGTATTGCTCATTGCCTCCGGGATGTCGGGGAACAAGAGCGCCATTTCGTCGGGAGACTTGAAGTAGATCTGGTCGGAGCCGAACCGGTACCGGGACGGATCGTCCATGGTCGTCTGCGTCTGGATGCACAGGAGAATCTCGTGTGAGGAGGCGTCTTCTTTGTTAAGATAGTGCGCGTCGTTGGCCACGATAAACGGGATGCCCATACGCCGGCCCAGTTTGGAGAGTTCGTCGAACGCAACCAGCTCCTTGTCGATGCCGTGGTTCTGCAATTCGAAATAAAAATTCTCTTTCCCGAATATGGTAACGTACTCTTCGGCGATTCTTTGGGCCTTTGCAACATCGCCGGCAAGCAGGGCGCGCGGGATGGCGCCCCCAACGCAGGCGCTCGTGGCGATGAGCCCCGACGAGTGCGTGCGCAACACCTCCATGTCGATGCGCGGCTTGTAGTAAAAACCTTCAAGATATCCGATGGTGGAGAGCTGCATGAGGTTCCTGTAGCCCTCGTTATTGCGGGCGAGCAGGATAAGGTGATGGTAGTTTTCCTCGCCCGTCTTTGTCTTGTCGAGACGCGACTGCGGCGCGACATAGGCCTCAAACCCGATAATCGGCTTGATGCCTTCCTTAAGGCAGGTGTTGTAAAATTCCACCGCGCCGAACATGCCGCCATGGTCGGTGATGGCAAGCGCGGGCATGCCGAATTCCCGTGCGCGGGCAACGAGGTTTTTGATGCGGATCGCGCCGTCGAGAAAACTGTATTCGGTGTGATTGTGCAGATGGACGAAATTACATCGCTTGCTCATGCAGACTCCACCCCGATCCTTGTGATCTTCTTCAGCAGGAATTTCTTCCTGGATTTCTTGGGCCCCGCCTCCGCTTCCAGGAGCGGCTCTTTGGACTTGTGCACGGCAATCGGTTTCACCGTGTGCATCCCGGCCTTGATGTGCGGGCTGCCCAGATACTCGAACGTCGCGCGGTGGCCCATGAGCACGGCGTAATCGAGCACGTGGAACATATCGCTTATATCAAGTTCCTTGAGTTTTTCGCCGTACTTTCCAGCCTTTACAGGGCGCGAGGTTGCCACGTTTTCCGGTTCAAATGAAACCATGGGCGTCACCATCGGCGCCTCGTCGGGCGCCCTGGCAAGAGGCGCCCGCCTGGCTTCGAACGCGGTTTCGCCCGGAGCGCGCGGATCGAACCCCATGGTCTGTAGAATCCACCGCACCTCTTCTTCACGGCCGCGACGTATGGAAAAAACACGGTGGGGCATTTCTTCCGTCACAAGACCTCGCAACGGCTCGTAGGCCGCTATCTGGCGCGTGGCTTTTTCGTCGAACGAAACCACGGAGGCATTTGTTTTTAAATAAATTCTGGAGAACTCCCGAATCCACTCTTTTACCGTCTCTTCCACGTTGTGCGGCGCCTTCCATAAAGCGAGCCAGTCCGTCAGGACTTTCTCATCGATCCCTTCGCTCAGCGAGTTATTGATAACGTCGCGCTGTATTGCCCCTTTGTAAACCCTGTCGAAAGACAGAAGCGCGCCCACTTTTGTGAACCAGTAAAGCTCCTCCGGAAGGACCTCCTGCGACAGGACCGCGGAAAAATCGGGCAGCAGCATCACGCGGCTCGCGGGCAATCCCCGCAGATGCGAGCCGATATCCATGCGAGCCGTGGCCGTGAAGGCGAGGTTGCCGCCGGTCTTGCAAACCTCAAGACACCCGCACAGCCACAGCACCGTTGCGGCAACCACGGCGTCCTTTTGTGCAAAATCCGGAAAAGCGCCGGTGGAAAGCCAGGTGCGGCCCGTTCCGCAAAACAACTTCTCCATCACGGCCCTCCGCCAGAGCGGCGCGGATGCAAACGCAAAGTCGCGGAAATCGGTGCACCTTTTGTCAAGAGGCTGCAACAGCCACGCGGCCAATTTTCCTGGCACGGTCCTGCAGGTCTCGCCAACGACCGCCAGGAGTTCACGAGAGACAGCGTAGGAAAGCAGGAGGGAAACGCACGCCGCCCGCGGGCCGTCGGCCTCACTGTGCCCGGCCCACAGGTCGTGCGAGACATGGAGGAATCTGACAAGCGCGGTTTCTGCGGCCTTGGAAAATGCTCCCTTTTTCGTCTTTTCAAACATTCCAAGCGAGGCAAGGTTCGCGCACATAATCACGTCAGAAAGGCAATGCCATGGCAGCGCCGCAACGCTGTGCCCGGGCGCCGGCGTCCCGGCGTTTTCAACGAGGGTTTCCGCGCACAGAGCGGCAAGCCGGGGTTCGAACTCCGTAAAACCGTAGTAGCCGGCATTGCCGAGCGCACCCCGGCCGGCAAAAACAAGGAATGAAGACAGGAGCTCATCGTCGAGCCCGCGCACGCCGGGCGCAGGCACTCCCCGCTCTCCGGCAAGATACACCAGCGCGCACGTAAAGCGCGCGCGCGGCGACAGGAGCTTGAACCTCCCGTGCAACGATTTCTCCGTTGCAAACTGACGGGCGGCGTCCCGCACCAGCGACGACGAAAGGATCCTCCGTTTCTGGCCGGAATGGTCCAAAAATTGCCTGAGCACAAGATCCGCCGGAAGAAGACCGAGATAGCTTTCGAAGGTGGGAAGGACCATGGTTTCGCCGGAATTTTCTTGTGAAAGGTTCGCGTCGGTTACTGGCCGGATTTGGAAAATACTTTATAGTGCATCATTCATGGCCACCGAAACGGGGCAACGACCCGTTTCCCGCGCGCGGCGCAACGCCCGACACCTTCCGCGTTTCGGCGCGCTTGTGCCCGCACAGAACGGCTCGTATTTTTGATGCGATGATCCTTAACGTCTCACCGTCCCGCACCGACAGGTGTCTGCGCGAATCGTTCGCGTGGGTCGTCGTTGTATCCCTGTCGTGCCACATACTGTTTCTTGCCGGCATCGTCGGCCTTACCGCGGCGGTGTACAAGTCACGCGAGTACGAACGGCCGCGTACGTTCGATCTTGTGAAGTTATCACAGATTTTTGAGGTTCCGCCCGAACCGAAATCGGTGGCACTGCCAAAAATCAAGACCGCAACGCCGAAGCCTGTTGCGCCTGCGCGGCCGGCAGTCCCGCCGAAGACCGCCGCTGCGATAAAGGAAAAGATGCCGGTGCCGGGCGAACAGAAGGCCGCGGCGCAAGCGGAGCCGCAACCGGCAACCGCCGCACCCCAGGCGCCCGCTGCCGATGCGCCGCCCGGTGCGCCGGAGGCACAGGTCTCCACCGATAAAGTGTACGAAGAAGGAATGGTGGACGAGCCGCCCGTCGCCATAAAGAAGCCGCAGGCGTTTTACCCGCCCTTCGTTGAAGACCAGGGCATACAGGGAACTGTCCGAGCCCAGGTCACCATTGACGAAAAGGGCAATGTCATCGAGATAAAGATCCTGAGTTCGCCGCATGAGCTCCTTACCGACGAGGTCATGAAGGCGGTAAGCCGGTGGAAGTACAAGCCGGGCAAGTTCAAAGGAGTGGCGGTCAAGGTGAAAAACAGGCCCATCGAGATTCAGTTCAAGCTTGATTAAAGGTCTTGGGCCCGCACGCGCCGAACACCGCCGCAAGATATTTCGCACCATTAGGGTGCTGGTCTCGCCGGCTTGACATGGAAGTGCACGAAGCCGTATATTCCTAAGTCGGTTACAGTTCGTTGGTAGTCCACGCAACACAGCCTCCAGCTGGCCGCAAACCCTCACCATCCTATGCAATAGGCGGGATCGTGTCGATATCCCTCCGAAAGTCGAATCCCTTCGTTGTTATTGCGATTTGTCTTTTGTCCTTTTGGGGTTGCAGTAATAATCCGGCGGCACCGCAGGCGGTTAGCGGCACCTTCACCGATACTGACGGTAACGTTTATCATGCAGTTTCAATAGGAACGCAAGTCTGGATGGTGGAGAACCTGAAAACAACTCGATTTAACGATGGTAGCGCAATACCTTTGGTAACGGGTGATAGTGCGTGGGCTGCTGATTCAGCAACACTGACTCCAAGGTATTGCTGGTACAACGATTCGGCTGTCTATGGAAACACCTATGGTGCATTATACAATTGGTATGCCGTGAACACCGGTAAATTAGCACCGACAGGTTGGCATGTACCGACAGACTCCGAATGGGGCGTGCTTGCCGCATACCTTGGCGGAAAAAGTTTAGCCGCGAGACCGCTGAAAGAAGCCGGCACGGCACATTGGGTTTATCCTAATACGGGCGCCGCAAATACAACCGGGTTTTCCGCGCTTCCGGGCGGTTATCGTAACTACGATGGTTCCTTCAGCTGGATTGGCTACTACGGTAACTGGTGGTCCTCTACGGCGTACCTTGCTACAACTGCATATTTCTGCGGCATGTACTACGATGATGCGGGTGTTTACTTTGACTACGACTTTGATGTTTGTGGTTTTAGTGTGCGATGTATCAAGAATCCTTGACTATTTCAAATTTCTCCCACGATTTCAAGCAAGGTTGTTAGAAGAGGAGCCAGACTCCGCTCCCCTTCTACTTGCAAGGTACTTCTCATAACGCCAGCAGGCGGAATTACCGCACCAGGAGAACCTGCTTGACAAAGTGTCCGCCATCCACGTCAAGGCGGACGAAGCAAATTCCATCGCCCCTTGTTTCGCCGTTGCCCATTGTTCCGTTAAGTGCGATTGGATGCCAACCCGCACCGGTCCTTGAATTCGGTATCCGTTCCAGGATTCTTCCTCTTGCGTCAAGAATCTCCACGGAAACAAATGAAGCGCTGCTGATGTAATACCGAACCACGCCGTTTGTCGCCCTCACGTCAAACGTCGGCATGGCGGAAACCGCTGTCGCACGCATGGCAGGACGCAGGGTGATCGGTGTGTTCCCCGGCACCGGAACGACGGTAAACGAGGCACTGCCCGACCCAAGGCCGGGCGATGAGGCCGTCACGGTCACCACGCCGGGCGTGAACGTCGAGCGTACCGCCACCTTGATGAGCCCGCCCTCTGCGGCAAGATTGGGATCGAGCGGCGCGTGATAGCCGAGCGGCTGGCCCGCGGTCACATATTGGTTGGCGCCGCCGCGATAGTTGCCGGGCCCGCTCACGCTGAACGTGATGACATTGCTGGCCGTGGGATTGGTGATGCCGTTTGCATCAACCACCTTTGCAAGTATGAGTTTAGCATCCGTAGCATTGGCCGTGATCTGGAACGTGTCCCCATTCGCCTGCACAGTCGGCGTGTCCGCGATGAGGACGATGTGGTCGGGAGCGCCTGCGGTTTGCTTCTCGTCCGAGCACACGATATTTCCGCCGGCGTCAAGGCCGTTCGCAAGAAGGGTTCCGGCCGCCCAGGTCACATTTGTCCAGGCTGCGCCGCCCACAGGATCGGGCGTCTTCTTCCCCTGAGAGGTTCCGTTGACAAACACCTCCACGCTGGGGCAGTTGCTGAACGCGTTGACGGTGACCGTCCCGGACCGGTTCCAGTGATTGGCAAGGTAGACCACGGGCCTGAACGCAAAAGGAGTCCAGGCCGCGGCATACTCCTTGAAGAGCATCTTGGGCAGGCGGTTGAAGTCCATCATGGAGGAGCCGAACGACCTGACTCCTGTGGAAGGCGTGCCGTCCATGAAAGCCTGACACTCGCCCGGGGTCTCGGCCATGTACCATTGGCACAGGCCGAAGCAGTTTGCGTTCACGCTTGAACGCCAGTTATTCATGAATTGCGAGGCGAACGAAATTTCTCCATTGTAATCCGTCCGCGAGTCGGCGTTGCCCCATGCTTCCGCGCCCCATGCCGGATTGCCGGGACTGCCGTTCTTCATGCCGATCTCGCATCCGGTGACCGTGCACGAAATAAGGTCCTTGGGTCCGAATCCCGCACCGCGGACCGAAATCACGCGCGGCGCAAGCGAGTCCCATGTCTGGCAGATGGTCCTGAGCGTGTTGCAGAAGCTGGCGACAATGTTGCCGTTGCAGACCTCCCACGCAAGGATCGACGGATTGTTCCTGTCGCGTATGACTCCGTCGCGCTGGACCTCCTGCTTGAGAGTCTGCTGGTCCGCGGTTGCCGCGCCGCCAAACAGTCCTTCACCGTCGCCGCTGGGCTGCATGAGCATCACGCCCGTGTTGTCGCATGCGTAGACGAATCCCGGGCTGCAGGCGGAATGGCCGGGCCTCCACAGCCGGCCGCCGCACTTCGTGAGAATCACGGCCTCGCGATACTCGATTTCCGGCGGCAGGGCGGTCCCGAGCGCGGGATAGTCGTAGCGGGCCGAAGCGCCGTCCATGTAGTGCTGGTGACCATTGATATACGGGAAATTGGAGTCCCACGTGATGGTGCGGATCCCAAGCGGGCTCGTAAACACGTCGACCGTGGTCCCGCCCACCTGCACGATGTGGTACACGGTGTACATATACGGCGTGCCGTAAATGCTGGCGTTCGGATACCACAGGTGCGGATTGGTCACGGTGCCTGTCTGGTCGAAAACCGTGCTTTGCCCTGCGTTGACATTCCCGGAGCTGGTCTGGGTCGATACAACCGTATTGGTCGCGTCCACAATCTTGGTTGTCACCGAAACGTTCTGTGCTGCTGCGCCGTCATTGCGGACGTTTGTCAGCATACGCACCGTTGCCTGTGAACCGTCGGCGGAGATGTTCGTTGTGGCGACATAGGTACCCCACTGGTTGAGCGTCGAATACAGGTTCAAGGGAACGTGAACATTGTCGGTGATGTGCATAAAGACCGGCCGGAATATTCCGCCGTCCTCGGACCCAAAACGGAATACCTCCGAAAAACCGGGGTCCTCGTAGAAACCGCCGTACTTGCCAACCCGCACGGCCAGCACATTGTCCGCACCACCGAAGGTGACGTAGGGAGTGACATCCACCGCGAATCCCACGAAACCGATGACGTGGGTCGCTTGCGCATCCATGGTGACAGCGCTGTTGCCTGGAAGAAAAGTACCGTTGATATACACCTGACAGCCCACATGCACTCCCTGGAATTCAACGATGATCTTTCTACTGGCGTAGGTGTTGCCGAGGGTAAAATGTTTCCTGTACCAGACATTACCTCCGAACATTGAACCGTCGCCGCCGCCGCTTTGTTGGTTGATAAACGTGTCGGTGTCATTATAGGTGTGCGGAACGCCGATCTGTTTCCACGCGGCATCGTTGAACGCAGGGGCCTGAGCGCCGGTGGGATCTGATTTCGCAAACAACCAGGGTGTTACGCCCATATTGATGGTCACCCTGTTGCTCGCCTCACCCGTGTAGGTATCAGCATAGCTGCAAACGACCGCCAGCATCGTGACAACCAGTGTCCATCCAAGCATTTTGCCTTTCATTTGCACTCCCTCCCTATGAAAACCTTTTTTCACAAACCGTTTTACATTTCGAGACCCGATATGGATTCGAACTCCGCTTTGCACGCCCCCTTCCCTTACGTGGTTACAAAACAAGGTCCAACCCAATTCCTGACCCACAAACATAAAGATTCCCGGCGAATTCTGCCGAAGCCCATCTGTTTTGGGAATATACGCTTTTTCTTGCACACTTGGTCAATTTTGTCAATGCTGATTTTTCCGTATTATGCGCTGGTTCTTGAAGTACTGGTCAAGTCACACGAAAGGTGCCATCCGGGGAAAAGCGCCTATCGGTTATTTGCGGTTAGTCGATGATCGTCATTTTCGTTGGCCATCTTTATCACATCACCCTGCGTTAGCTTCAAATTCGGAACGCAATAATACACGGACCCGTCTTGAGGCGGTTTCACAAAAAAGACCCGATCTTCATTTTTAGGATCAAAGTCCTTTTCGCAAAGTGTATACGGTGTGTGTCGAATGTCGAAAAGAAACGTTACGTCGTATTTCTGCAAGTAGCCATGCACGTGCGATTCAACAGAACAAACATTGACCATCTGGGTGGCTGTAGCATTGTAATCCATGCCGATCCTGCCGTAGGATGTGTCGTTTTTGACCTCAATGATCGCTGGGGATAAAACGGATAATTTTCCGGAATTGACGACAGTGTCACCTAGAGGTGGCATCTTGCCCAAAGATTTCTTGTTCAGGTAAATCCCGTATTCGCCGGGAGGAATGGTCTTGATATGGATGCAGTATTGTGTGCAGCCCGTCACGAAAGGAATCAGGCACAGGCCGATATAGAGGAATCTCTTCATAAAGCCACATTCGCTCAGGGATATGGTCAGCCGTCACCCCAAATATCACTAATGGACAAAATAGATTCTTGAAAGGCTTTTTTCAAACGGGACAGTAGTGCCACAGTCGGAACCCAGTGTTACTTTGCCCCACATCAACGCCCCGTGAATCCCAATTGAGCCGTGCCCGCAGCCATGGAATATCTACATGATCGAGGCCTGGGTCGGCCAGAGGAGCCTTCTGGTCAGCCATTGTCCGTTACATGAACGTATAACGGATAATGGCCTCATGCCCACCATTCTCCGGTCAAGAACAGACATGGGATTCTATATTACCTGCTGGGGGCCGAAATTGGGAAACAATTCTTTACGGTCAATTTAAAGAAGGAGACGTGTATGAAGAAGTTTTTCTCTGCTGCGGCTCTGTTGCCCGTCTTCTTGCTCGCGGTCTCCGCTTCTGCTCAAACGGTTCCGCCGACAGCATGGCCTCATGGCGGCAAGTATGGCTTTGGCACCCGATATTACTACCTGCATAACTACATGGCCAAAGACCTGATTGTCAAATTTACCGGAGCCATTGGATCTCCGGTAAAAGATACTTTCATGTTGAAAGCTGGAAGGGACACAATATGGAATGTCTCAAACAATTGGGGTGCTGCGAGGGTCTGGGCATATTGGGATCCTAAGTTTTATAATGGGCCTTATACTCTCGCCGAGATCACACAGCGGGGATATCAGGGTTCCGATTGGTACGATGTAAGCCTGGTTGACGGGTACAACTTGCCCATGATATATAAACCAGTGCCTGGCACCTACATCGACAGTACTCCGTTGAACCAAGGTTGGGCTCCCCAACAAATGTGCGGGACGGCTGGTTGTCTTACCGACATGTACTTAGCATGCCCGAAGGCAGATTTAATACTGGATGCAGCTGGAGACACAGAGGCTTGTGCTTGCCAAGACGACTCCGCCTGCCGCAAAATGAAAAAGACCGCCTGTCCGCTCGCATATAGTTATTCCGTTGACGACTTTACAAGTATAATGCGGTGCCCATCTCCAACTTTACCCGATACTATAGGGCCCGACTATATTCTCGACTTCGGCTTTCCCCCCGCAGATCCGGTCAACAGGGAACCGACAATCAACTACAGTTTCATTGATGCCCTGGCAGTGACTATAACGAAACGCGGCGAATTGAAATACACGTATACTGGCGCCTCCACAAGCGCCCGGCTTGCGTTGTATTCCTGCAATGGGAAATTGGTGGCCGAGGCCGCCATCACTGGATCTTACGGGACCATTCATGTGCCTAACCTGGCGCGAGGATTGTATTTTGTCGCGCTTACAACCGGCGAATTCGTGAAGACGACGCGAATGTTGGTTGTCAGATGAAAAGGTGGGACGCGCGGGCCGCAGCGTCGGCACAGACAGACCGCATAACTTGTAACAGTTAGAAAAAGGGACACGGAACTCATTCCCAATCCTCAACTTTGACTCCTTTGCTTTGAAGATATCCCGCCAATTTTCCAATATGATACTGCCCGTGCCGCAACAGTAAAGAAGCATCTTTGTTCCTTCCGCCCTTCGCCCACCAACGCCCTGTAGCGCCCGATTGAGCCGAACAATTTTCCCATGGAATATCTACTGGGCCTCATTTCTGGTTTGCTGGTGAAACTTGCTGGTCAGCAGGTGAAGTCTGTTGAAAATATTCCACAAACATTGCCAAAATTGCCGAATCTCCTATCCTGAGCCGGTTGCCTCATTCTACACTATTACAGTCCCGGCATCAGCTGAAGAGCCGTACTTTTTGATTGCTTCGTCAAGTAAGGGCAGAATCACGGTTTTACCAACAGTTCCTCGACTTCTCACACCCCGCTGTTCAAGATAGGCTCGGGCGGCCTCGCAGGCTTTTACCAAGGTTTCCATCGTCTCTTTATTTCCCTCTTCCATGGAATCCTCGCATGCGTCCCACACTTTGCGAGCAAAGGACATGTCCTCCCCATGAGTACAGTTCTGATAGAACCAGTCAACAAAGGTTCTTGATTTCATGATCTGATAGCCCCGTTTCGGTAACCGTGTCATTCGTCCACGCGAGGCGCTACGAGTTGAGTCACACTGCCTCCAGGGTAATGATACTATGTGTGGTGGCTCTCTACAATGGCTTTCATAATTGGCGGAGCAATAATTGCAGGATTATTTCAGCTTGGCCAGTTGTGTTGGCCCACATTTTGCGAGTCCAATTCCCGTGCAGCCCCTCAAATTGGTTTTGTCCATTTTACAAAGGAGGTTACATGAGTGGGGCAAATAATGTGCGGTGTAACTGGATTTTGTCGGCCATTTTCAGTCTGGTCTTTGCGTTCTCAGCCTGCGCGATGACGCATGTCATAAATTTTGGCGGGTCGCTTGGTTTTGTTTACAGCCCGTCACAACTCAACGCGGATGTAGGAGACACGATATCATGGCGAGGGGATTTCAGCGTGCATCCGTTGAGTTCGACGTCTGTTCCTTCGGGCGCTGCGGCCTTTTCAAACTCTTCGGGGACCCAGTTTGATTACGTGATTAAGGTTGCCGGATCCTATCGATACCAATGTGACGTCCATTTTTCCATTGGAATGGTGGGCTCCTTTACGGTGACAGGGACAAGCGTGGTTCCGCGTGTATCGAATAGTGCAACTAACTCTTTCCCAGCGGCCATTGCTGGCCTATTCGATGCGAGGGGAAGAAGAATTACGTCATCGTCGTCAATATTAGCTGCGAACAAAGGCTTAGCAATCGGTGAATACATCGCGGTATTTAACCAGCACGGCGTAGTAAGGAGCCACGAGAAACCATCTATTCAGTAGACAGTTGTCCGAAAATTGACTTTCTTAAGAGTGCCTTTCATCAATGAAGTTCTTTGGGGTAGAATGACGTCCCCGCGCAGCCGAAACCGATGCAAACCCGAAGACCTCACCCGCATTCTGGAAAGCGTTCAACCAATTCAAAACGGAAGGGACCGTAGTTACAGCGCCGTTTACATCGGGGCCGGAGACAAGAATGTTTCCGGTGATCGGTTCCCTCTGGAGGAGAGCACATCCTTGCGCAATCAGGGCCGTAGGGGTTGGCTGACGGACCACCTCCATCCACGATCGCAATTAGTTGATCGCTCATTGTAGTGAGCGATATTATGCATAGCAAAACAAGTAATTGTTGTTTTTGCTGCTTGTTATGGTATATTTGAAAGTAGGCGCTCATTAGGACATTATTAAATCTGCTCAGCGAATCACAACCAAACCGTTAAGCCAAAGGAGAAAACCAGATCACCCAACAGAGAGATTTCTTCAGCTCAGCGGTGTCGATTAATACACATCGGAGAACGGCTGTTTAATAACCTTTGAGGAGGACAAAATGCAAACCCCGGTTACCCTTGTTGCAAGAGGCATCATTTTTTCGTGGGGGATGCTTGTGGTTTTTTCAGCCTACGCCCAGAGTGTTGTTTCTCCCCCCATTATCATTGCTCCAGTTCCGGATTCTATTCAAACTTATACCATATCCGGTACCGTCTCCGCAGAAAATTGTCCGGCCAATCCGGCCATGGGAATGCCATGTACGCTTTCGCCGGTACCGGGCTGTACGGTCTCCATAAGCCCTGTTTATGTCATAGGCGGTTCAGGAACATATAACCTTCCGAACATCTGGATCCGGAATGCCGTAACCGATAATAACGGTAAATATTCCATTACTATTGATGCCCAGCCAAATCTGATTGTCGATGTTAGCGCGGCAAAAGCGGGCGTTGGTGTTGCGACGTCGGTCGAAGTATCACTTGTCAAAACATCCACAACCCTTGATTTGATCCTTCAAAATGTTGTTATAACACCCCCACCGATCCGAGGCTCTGCAATCTTACGGGGAACTGTTGACGCGACTATTAGTCCTTCCAATCCAGCTATGGGCACCGCTTCCGTTATCCAACCTGTTCCGGGTTGTACCGTTGTCGTCGCTCCAATGGTGATTCCGATGATATATCCGACCCCGCCGGCATTTCTGCCTCGTTTGACTGTAACCGACGCCAGTGGCCACTTTTCCGACGCTCTTCAGGCGGGAGATTACATTGTCTCTGCCCAAAAGTCCGGGCTTGGTTCCGCGCAGGCCAATGTAACGCTTGCGGCAAATCAGACAATTACCCTGAATCTCACGTTGACGACAAAAGATACTATGCCTGTTTCTCCGATTGGCAAAGCAAGCATTCAGGGAACGGTTAAGGAGATCATCAATCCTCCGAATCCGGCCATTGGCATGCCTTCCGTTCTCCAACCTGTTCCGGGTTGCACTGTTTTGGTCTGCGCAGCTGTATTGCCTATCATCTATAATCAAGGTCTTCCGCCGGGAGTAACGAACGGTTCCACCGGGAGCACGGCAATTATCAGCCCCGCCAATGCCCCGGCAGTTTTGACCGCGCAGCAATTCATCGCCATTACCGACGCTGATGGCACATATTCATTTGAAGACATTCCTATTTACGGGACAACGTATTCCGTCGTCCTAATGGCAAAAAAGGGACAAGATTTCGGAACTACCCAGGCGGTTCTAACTGATGGGCAAACCGTAACCGCCGACATTATCATCGGTGAAGTTGTTCCTATTCTCCCGCAGCCGGATACTGCCGGGATTCTCCCGGGTATCTACCTGCAATATTATGAGGCCGTTGCCAAGACCCTTTCTCCGCAACAGTCGGCTATCATTTGCATACCATCATTTTCGTCGAGCAAGGAAGCGGTGGGTGCGCGTGTTTCCGGCAACAGTCTCTTAATTAACCTGCCGAAAAGCCAGCACCTTACCGTCAAGGCTTTCTCGCTGAACGGCGAGTTAATTGCAACGATTGCGAACGAGCGCTTCTTCGGCGCCGGCGAGCAGGTCCTGCCTGCCAAGGTCAATTATTCAGGACCCATGCTTATTCAGATTCAGGGAGAAAACGTTTCGTATATCGTAAAAGTAAACGCATTGCGCCATCGCTGAGCGCACTCACACCGCAGTTGGCACCTTCCGGCCAGAAGGTGCCACTGTGGCGTGAGAAAAACAAAAAAAGAGTCGCTGTCATATTTTAATCATTATGAAACCACTAGTCACTTATACTGATTACCGTACCTACCTGCGCGATGCGGTCGCCCATCGCAAAGCGCAGGGGCTTCCAGCGTCCAATCGCTGGTTTGCGCAGAAGATGGGTATTAACTCCACCTCGTGGCTGACCATGGTCGTGAAAGGCAAAATCGGACTATCGAAACTTACCGCCAACAAACTTTCCGAGATTTTCAGACATTCCATAATCGAAACTCGCTACTTTGAAACGCTCGTATTCTTTAACCAGTCGCGCACAACCGAAGACCGCAACCGTTATTATAAGGAACTTTGCGCCATTGCCAAAGCAAAAGAAGCTCGGCTGGTTTCTAAAGATCAGTATGACTTTTATACCGAATGGTACCATTCGGCCCTGCGGTCGATTATCGGCATGCATGGTTTTACTGACAACTTCAAAAAACTTGCAGCGATGGTTGTTCCACCTATTACTCCTGCACAAGCGCGGAAGTCCATCGCGCTTTTGGAATCGCTCAATCTTATTTCTAGGAGTAACACAGGCAACTACGAATTGGTCGATATTGCCATCACCACGGGCGAGGAGGTTCAATCGCTGGCATGGGCCAATTTTCAGAAGGAGACTATGCATCTTGCGCAGGAAGCCATGGACCGTTTCGA
>Ga0181527_1001320_pt1 | contig 25719 bp, 16 predicted proteins | sample PEATcosm2014_Bin_30_FD_119762 | JGI IMG/M metagenome (GOLD analysis project Ga0181527, IMG submission 119762) | Peatland microbial communities from MTU Mesocosm Facility, Houghton, MI, USA - PEATcosm2014_Bin06_60_metaG | ecosystem: Environmental > Terrestrial > Soil > Wetlands > Peat | place...
CATGCCGGCGCACCGCGCCGAAAGCGATCTCGGAGAAGCCCGAGATGTCGAGCGTCCGTTGCGTCGCATTGGCGCCAGTGCTTACCCGCGCGTTGGAGCAGGTGCAGCCAAGCCTGCCGTCTGTCGGGCATGCAGCGATAATGGACACCGTTCAGGGTTGCGACGTCCGGATCGGCGCCTCTAAATCCACTGTTGCGGCTGGGTTGGCGGCGGCGCAGGCAATGACCGGTGAGGAAGTCCCTTGGCGCTGTCTGACGATCACAGCTTCATGGAAATGTGCGCCTTCTCCGCTACGCTCTTCCACAGCCTCAACTCGGACGCCATCTTCTGCTTGATGCCGTCGACGGAAGCGCCGGCGACAGACAAGTTAAGCTGCTTTGCCTTCGCCTGCAGTTCAGGCGATGCGAGCACTTGGCGGACGGCGCTGTTCAGGGTGGCGATGACGCTGGGTGGAGTGTTCACTGGAGCCCACATTCCACTCCAGTCGATCACCGATACCCCCGGCACACCGGCCTCGGCCATGGTGGGCACATCGGGGAAGTCGGCCAGGCGCTGCGGCGCGGTGGTGGCCAGGATGCGGATGGTGCCCGAGCGCGCCTGGCCAATGACCGGCGGCGGGCTCGGGATAGAAAATAGGACCTGCCCCGAAACGACGGCAAGCACCATGTCTCCCGCGCCGGTGTAAGGGACACGCGTCAACTCCACGCCGGCCTGCTGCGCGAACAACTCGGTCGTCAGCCAGAATACGCTGGCAGCAGACGAATAATTTGCCTGATCGGGGTGTGCCTTGGCGTAATCCACCAAGTCATGGACGGTCTTGATCGGGGAATCGCCTTTGACGATCACGAAAAGCGGATAGGTGAAGATGTCGGTAATCGGAGCGAAATCCCCCACGCTGTCGTAGGGCAGCTTCTCGTAAATGGCCGGATCCATGACCATCCCGTCGCTGGGGTTGAAAAGCAGCGTATAGCCATCGGGGGCGGCATGAGCGACATATTCGGCGCCAATGATCGAGCCGGCGCCCGGCTTGTTCACCACCACCACCGATTGCTTGAGGACCTCGGCCAGCCCGGGCGCGACGAGACGGGCGGCAATATCCGTGCCGCCGCCTGCGCTAAAGGGGACAATCAAGGAGATTGTGCGATCGGGATAGTCAGCGGCCAGGGCCCGACCGCCGCTAGCGAGCATGGCGGCAGAAAGCGAAAGCGCAACCCGACGGGTCACAGGGGCACTCATGAAACACCCGTTTGCAGCTTGGTGATTGAATCGGGAAAGTCGTGCATCTTCAGCTTCCTTCCGGCTTTTGGGGCAGCGGCAGTCGGGGCCTGTTCGCTTGTTATGGCGTGCGGGCATGTTAGCGACCCCCGCCGTTGGAACAATTCGCTCATTTGCTGTCGGTAATGGGCCAGCCTAAATCGCCAAAACACTCTATCGAGCACTAAGAATACTATTCAATCGCGATGCCGCAACCCATCCGCCCGCGCATGATGCGATGACAGCAAGCACACCATTGCTTCCTATCGCGCGCGCGTAGAAGTAATGTCCATCTTTGACCGCTACGTTAGATTAGATCTTTTTTGAGAAGTTCGTTACCGAGAAATCCAAGGGCGCCTAAGTCGCGGCCTGGTGAAATGTCTGCTGGATCTCGGTTTCCTAAATCGCGCGATTCCGGATTGCGTGGCAAACGATCGCGGCGGACGTGACGGCGTCATCAGTGCGCCGGCTTGATTGCCACATGATGATTATCGCGCCAGATGACGCCAATAGAGATTAGCATTCTCCAGCGCCGCGGCGCTTCGGCGCAATGCTTTCGTAACGTGGCTTGGAGAAAGCTCGGCTTGTTGCGGGCCGGCCGCCACTTCATGCGATTTGGCATCCCACTCATGCGTCATACCGCGTCGCGGCATCTTGACGATGGAAAGCGGCACGACGCATATCTGATAATCGATTGTTTATCGCAGCAAGAGAGAAAACATTGTCTGCAAGCACCGACGCCGCGACACTTCGCACCGATGGTCTCACCGCCCGCCAATGGTCGGTGCTGGGCATCACCATTCTGTTTTGGTTGTTCGATGGCTACGAAACCTACGCGTTGCTGTTGACGATCGGCCCGTCGCTGCACGAGCTGCTGTCGGCGCAGGAGCTGAGCACGCTGCCGCGAGTTGCGGCCTATCTCATCTCGATCACGCTGTTCGGTTGGGCCGTGGGCGGCGTCCTCGGCGGGGTGATCGGCGATCGCATCGGCCGCCGCCGGACCATGATCGGCTCGGTCCTGCTTTACAGTCTTTTCACCGGCACGAGCGCGCTGGCGCCGACTTGGCAGATACTGGCTTTGACGCGGTTCCTGACCGGCGTCGGCATCGGCGCCGAATGGGGTGTCGGCACATCCTTGTTACAAGAGATGTGGCCGGAGCGGCTGCGGACCAAAGGCGCGGGCGTGCTGCAGGCGGCGTTTTCCGGCGGCTTCGTCGTCGCGTCGTTGTTCTGGATCGTCGTCGGGGGCTCGTTCGGAGCATCCTGGCGCTGGATGTACGCGGTCGGAATTTTGCCGGCGATTTTTGTCGCCGTGCTGGGCCGTAAAATTCCCGAATCCGAGCGCTGGACCAAGGTCAGTCATTCCTTGCAGACCATCGGCGCGACCTTGCGCGGCAATGCCCGTAACCTGGTCATTGCGATCGTGGTGTCGATATCGATCACCCTCGGCTTTTGGGCGATTTCGTCCTGGGTACCGACTTATGTCGCGACCCTCGCGCCCGACCCGAAAAGCGCCGTCTACTACGCCGGCATAGCCGGCCTTCTCTATGCGATCGGCGAAATTTTGGGCTGCATCGGTTTTGGACTGTTGGCCGAGACCTGGGGCCGCCGCTGGACGCTCGTTTTCTATCTCGGCGGCTCGATCGCCATCACACCGGTGGTGTTTCTTTTCGTGCACGATGCGACGATTGTCGCCGCGCTGCAAATCCCGAACGGCTTTCTCACCGGCGGGCTTTACGGCTGGTTCGCCGTGCATCCGCCGGAACTTTTTCCGACCAGCATTCGCTCCAGCGCGATCAGCCTGATCTTCAATTCGGCGCGTTTCCTGGCGATGTTCGGTCCGATCGTCGCATCGAGCCTGATCAGCTTTTTCGGCGGCTATGGCCTGGCGGCCACCATCCTCTCGACCATATTCGCGATCGGTATCGTGGCCGTGCTGTTTCTGCCGGAGACCAAAGGCAAGCCGCTTCCGGCTTAAGGCGCGCGCCGGTCGAAGCCGAGGCCGTTCCGTGACCCGCTTCCCACGCGGCCGCAATCTGTGCAAAACGATCCGATGCGCACCGGCACGAGTGACCCGTCCGAATGAACCAAGCGATGCAGCTCGAGACCGACGCTCTCATTGTCGGGGCCGGCGGCGCCGGCATGTATGCGGCGCTCGAGGCGGCGGCGGGCGGCGCCTCGGTCATCCTCGCCGACCGCAGCCTGATCGGTCGCGGCGGCGCGACCGTGATGGCGATGATGACGGTGTCGGCGGCCATCGGCGCTCAGTGCCCCGACCATTGGGAGCATCATCTCGCCGACACGCTCACCGCCGGCCACGGGCTGTGCGACGAACACCTCTCCGCCATCCTGTGCGAGGACGCCCCGATCCGCATCCTCGAGATGGACGCCTGGAAAGTCGGCTGGGCCCGCGAGGACGGTCATATCAAGCAAGCCCAGGCGCCGGGCCACGACCGGCCGCGCTGCGTCTATGTCGATTTCCTGCGCACCGGCCCGGCGGTATCGAAGACCCTGCGCAGCCGCGTCATCGACGTTCCCGCCATCCGCCGCATCGGCGATCTGTTCATCGTCGACATCGCCGTCGAGGACGGCGTCGCCTGCGGCGCCACCGCGATCCACATGCAGACCGGCGAGCCGGTCGTCATCGCGGCGAAAGCCGTCGTCATCGCCACCGGCGGGCTGACCCGTCTGTACCGACGCAACAGCGCCTCGCTCAATATGGGCGGCGACGGCTATGCGCTGGCGCTACGCGCCGGCGCGCAACTGATCGACATGGAATTCGTCCAGTTTTTCCCGATCGGCCATCTCGCGCCGCGTCTGGTCGGGCTCGATCCGATCATGTGGGACCCGTTCCGCTACAAGCTCGGCGGCGTTCTGTTGAACGGCGACATGCAGGAATTCGAGCAGCGCTATGCCGTCGACGGCGGCCGCAACGACGGCACTTACGTCTTGACCCGCGACCTCGCCACTTACGCCATCCTCAAGGAGGTCGAAGCCGGCCGCGGCAGCCCGGCAGGCGGCGCCTTTCTGAGCTTCAAGCATGTGCCGGAAGCCGAGCTTCGCCGCGCCTTCGGTCCGGTGATCGACACGCTGGCCAAGAACGGCATCGATCTGTCGCGGCAGCCGATCGAGGTCGCGCCGATCGCGCATTATCATATGGGCGGCGTCAAAGTGGATACGCGCTTCGAAAGCGCGGTGCCCAATCTCTTTGCCTGCGGCGAAGCGGTGGGCGGCGCCAACGGCGCCAACCGCCTGTCCGGCAATGCCATTACCGAGGCGTTGGTGTTCGGCGCCCGGGCGGGACGCAGCGCTGCCGCCGCGGCGCAGGCAGCGCGGCAACGCTGGAAGCCGAGCGCTTCCGCCGCAGCGCTCGATTTGCTGCGCCGGCGCAGGCGCTCCGGATCGGCCAATCCGGCCGCCTTGATCGGCAGGCTTCAGTCCGTGATGATGGACAAGGTCGGGCCGTTCCGCATCCAGGCCGCGCTCGACGAAGCCGTCATCGAGATCGACGCGATTGCGCGAACCATCGGCACCGATCCGATGGCATCCGGCGCGCCGTTCGACCCGGTTCTGATCGACTGGCTCGACCTGCGCAACATGGTGCTGGTCGCGCGCAGCGTCGCCGTTGCCGCCCGCGCCCGGCTCGAAAGCCGCGGCAGCCATCAACGCGAAGACTTTCCCGGCCTCGACCCGCGCTGGCAGCTCAACCAGATCGTCCGCTTGACCGACGGCCGGCTCAATCTGACGCCCGAGCCGCACAGCCAGCATGCGCGACCGCGTGCCGAGGTCCCGGCATGATCGCGACCCTTCTGATCCGGCGCGGCACGCCCGCGGCAGCGCCCGTCGTCGAACGCTTCGATGTGCCGTTCGCGCCCGGTCAAACCGTGCTCGACGGGCTGCGCTACATCCGCGCCCAGATCGACCCGACGCTCGCCTTCCGTTTCTCCTGCATCAACGCCAATGCCTGTAAGGAATGCATGATGCTGATCGACGGCAAGGTCGCCTATGCCTGCACCACCCGCCTGCACGACGGCGAGATGAAGCTGGCGCCCTTGCCCAGAAAAGCGCTGATACACGATCTCGTCACCGAGATCGCACCGCCGGACGAGCGGCTGATTCCGAAAACATGACCCACAGCCGTGACCCGGCAGCCTCAGCCGTTCCACAACGGACGGAATTCGCGGGCCACGACGTCCTCATAGGATAGTTCGCAGTCGAGGATACCCTGTCGGCGCGCGAACGCGGTCATGCCGGCGACGAAGCCCGGCGACAGGGTGGCGTCGTAATACGGCAGATCGCGGCGGATCAGATCGGCGATCAATTCGGCTTCGGACGGCGGGAATAGCTTTTTGCCGACTGCGGCGGCGCGGGTCACGTCGGCCTTGAGCGCCGCCTGGGTCTTGACGATCGCCCGCACTGCGGCGGCGACGGTCTCGGGCGAGCGGGCGATCAGCCCGTCAGTCGCGGCGATGGTCGCCGCCGTAAAGTTGAAGCACGCTTTCGGCCCGTCGCCACGGCGCGCGTCGATCACCACGGCGCCCACGCCGCGACGGAGCGCGATCTCGGCACCCATGCCGTTCGCCCAAAAGCCGTCGATCTGGCGCTCCTCCAGCGCCCGCGCCGCCGCGACGCCGAAGTTGACCCCCGCGCCCGCGGCGCCGGGCACCGGTGCGATCGTCACGCCGTCGCGCGCAACATCGATGCCCGCTTCCGTCAACAGCCCGCGCAGGCCCTGATCCACCCACGGCGCGGCGCCGATATTGCGGCCTTTGACGACCGAGAGCTCGCCGCGCAGCGGGCGCAAATCGGCGTGCATGACCAAAAACCAGTACATGCCCTGCGCCTGGGCGCAGATCAGCTTTACGCCGCGAAATCGCGGGAACGCCGCCAATGCCGAATGCGCCGAGCCGCCGACGAAATCGACCGCGCCGTCGCGCAAGGCGGCATAGGCCTTGTCCACCGGGAAAATCAATTCAAGTTCGACGTCGATCCCTTCAGCCTTGAAGAAGCCGAGCTCGACAGCGGCCTCGGCGGGAAAATACGAGTTCGAAATCATATCGGGAACGGCGAGCTTCATGGCCCCGGTCATGCTTGATTACGAATGCGTCGACCCCTCCAGCTCGGGGTCGCCGCGAACGAGCGAATAATGTCTGCAACCCGCTTTTGGAATGCCTCGTCGCTCCCACGTCTGCAATGGGAATAATGGGTGGCGCGCCAATCAGAACAAAACTGCGAACACATGTGTTATTAAAATCACAATAAAATCCGCAGCACGGCTGGTCGGATCGCAGCCTAATTTCGGCTTAGTGCCCGAGCTGAGAGCGTACCGTCAGCGAGAACGCTGAGGCCGCCGTCGCTGCGCAGGTCTTTTCCGGGCGCCGGGTAGGGTTGCCGATTCAGCCTCGGACTTGGTCTGCTTTGCGCGAGATCGATTGCTTTTCTTTGCTGCGGCAGCCCGTTTCACGGCAGGCGTCCTGCTTCCTCTCAGCGTTTTGGAACGCTGGTGCCCCTCCGCGGCGGCGCGAGCGGGAGTATCGGAATTGGCAGTTTCGGCCATGTCCAGCCCAAACAGGGCCGCGACATCTCTGTCTTCGAGCAACTTCGCCGCACTGGGCGCTGCTCTTTTCAGCGGGAGACCCTGCCCGGCTCCGGCAAGCAATTCATTTTCATCGACTCCGCGCAGCACGAATAGCAGTTGCGGCTTTTCATCCAGCCGTGCGCCGACGCCGTAGAGCGCCGCCGCGACGTGTTTGCACATATCGGCCCAGTCGGGACAGCTGCAGGACAGCTTGATTTCGCTCGGCGCCGGAAACAACCCGTCGCCCTCGCGGCAGACCCGGTCCATGACGGCTTTGGCCAGGCGGCCTTGCAGCAGCTCCACCAAGGAATCGATCGTGCCCGCACAATCCCGGCAGATCGCTCGCCAGCGCTTTGCCACGACCGGCGCAATGGCGATCTTGATTTGGTAAAGCTCGAAACCGCTGACCATCGCTGTGACTTCGCCTTTGGCGATCTGCAAGTCGACCACAGAACCGTTACGGACATAGGATCGGCCACGCGGCAGGCGGTTGTCGAAGTCGCTATAGCGTTCCAGGTTGCTGCACCACGACTGGCCCCAGAAGCTCCGGGCGATCGTGCGTCCCGCGATATTCACGGGCGCAATGGACCGTCCCTGCTTCTTGAACTCGGCGACCTTCTTCTCGGCCCGCCGACGTTTCTCGGCGACCGACACATAATTTCCCCACCCGAACCCGAAATAGCCCATCGGTCAGCTTTCCTTCATCGCCGCCGCCAGATCGAGCCTCACGAGCGTCAGCAGTTCCTCATCCTTCATCTCGGTCAGGATGGCGTCTGCCCCGCCGCCCAGCAAATCTCCGGCGAGTTGCTGCTTTGCCTCGATCATGCGGTCGATCCTGTCCTCGACAGTGCCGCGGCAGACGAACTTGTGCACCAGCACATTCTTGGTCTGTCCGATGCGAAATGCACGGTCGGTCGCCTGGTTTTCAACAGCCGGATTCCACCATCGGTCGAAGTGGATGACGTGCGAGGCCGCGGTCAAATTGAGCCCGGCGCCCCCGGCTTTCACCGAAAGGACGAAAAACGGCACGTCGTCGTCCTCCTGAAACTTCCGCACCAGATCCTTGCGTTTCCTCACCTCCGTCTCGCCGTGCAGCACGAGACCGCTCCGGCCGAACACCGATCCCAGGAACGCCGCCAGCGGCGCCGTCGTCTCCTTGAACTGCGTGAAGATCAGCGCCTTTTCCTGCCGTGCCGCGATTTCCTCCGCGATATCCCGCAGGCGCGCGAACTTGCCGCTGTCCTCCTCGCCCCATGCGTTGTCGCCCAGCCATTGCGAGGGATGATTGCAGATTTGCTTCAGCCGCATGAGAAGCGCGAGAACGATGCCGCGGCGTTGCATACCGTCGGCATTTTCGAGTCGGTCGGCCAGATCGTCGACCGCTTGCTGGTACAGCGCTGCCTGCTTTCGGCTCAAGAGACAAAACGCCTTCACTTCGGTCTTGTCGGGCAGGTCGGCGATAATGCGCCGGTCGGTCTTCATACGGCGCAGGATATAGGGACGCACAAGCTCGCGAAGCGGTCCGTACGGATTATGCGGTCGGTCGGCGAGTTGCTTGACGAAAGTGGAGAATTGCTTGGACGATCCCAACAGTCCGGGATTGATGAAATCGAAGATCGACCAGAGATCGCCGAGCCGGTTTTCGATCGGCGTGCCGGTGAGCGCGATACGCGCGTCGGCTTTGAGCTGCTTAACCGTCCTGGTCTGCTTGGCGGCCGGATTCTTGATGGCCTGCGCCTCGTCGATCACGACCAGATTCCACGGGATATCTCCCAGCCACGTTGCGCGGGCCAGAAAGCCGTAGCTCGTGATCGCCAGATCGACGCCCGCGAGGACGGCGGCGCCGGCGATACTCGGTTTCTCCGCCGATGGATGGATCACCGCCGCTCTCAGGCTCGGCGCGAACCGGGAAATTTCCGCCGCCCAATTGGCGAGCAACGAAGCCGGCGCCACCAGAAGCGACGGTTTGCCTTTGCCGACCCGCTGCTCTTTCAGCACCAGCAGCAGCGACAAGACCTGGATCGTCTTGCCGAGGCCCATGTCGTCGGCGAGACATGCGCCAAGTCCAAGCCGGATGAGCAGATGAAGCCATTGCACGCCCACCTGCTGATAGGCCCGCAAAGTGCCGTGGAGCAATCGTCCGGGATCGACGCGAGAGAGACCGTCCGGCCGGCGCAATTCGACCAGCGTCTGTGCGAGCCAAGGTCCCGCGACGGTCTGGCTCCAATCAATGTCGCCTTGGGTGGAGGCCGCCTCTCCGGAAATTCCGGCTCCCGCCAGAAGACGCATGGCCTCGCCGAACGATAAACCATCGGCAGCGGCCCGGCGCTCGATCGCCTCGAATTGCTCGAGCGTCCGGCTCAAACGTTCATGGTCGATTTCGACCCACTTGCCGCGGATGAAAGCGAGCCCGTCGGATTGCGCGAGCAAGCGTTTGATCTCGGCCCGCGTGAGCTTTTCGCCGTCGAGCGTCACCTCCATGCGAAAGTCGAGCAGCGCGTCCAGGCCGAGTTGCGCCGGAGCCTTGCCGCCCACCGTGGCCTTCACCTGTGGACGTGCCGGCCGGTTCATGCGCCAGCTCGCCGGCATTCGCACGACGACCCCGGCGCCTTCCAGGGCCGGAGCGTCCTTCAGGAATTGCAGAGCTTGTTGCGGGCTCCAACGCGGCGGATGAAAGATTTCGCCAGCGTCGACCATGGTTTTCAGCCAGCCGCATTGCTCGGCGGCGCGCTGCACCGGCATCAGAAGCGACAGCAGGCGCTCGCGGTTTTTCGCGCCGGCATATTCCTGCAAGGCCTTGCCCAGCGGCAGATGCTGCGCCTTGGCCTCGGCTGAGAGCCGCGTCGTATAAGTCGCCAGGAAGGCGAACGGGGCGTCCTCGTCTTTCCTGTTCTCGGCAAGATTGAAGTGGACACGACCGACCAGGTTCCAGGCCGGATGGCGGGATTTAAGGAAGTCCTGCACCGATACTTTGGCGTTAGCCAGCTCGGCGTCGAAAGCCGCATCGATGCCTCGCCAAAGATCGGCCAGGACGGCGGTCGTCAGGTATTCCGCGCCCCTCATAGGCGGAACGGCCGCGACCATCTTCTCCAACTCGTCGGTTCCGAGGATCGGCACAGGCGGCTTGGTACCGCCCTCGCCGATCCCGGGAAGGGCGCACAGCGCGGTCACGTAGCGCGCCCCGAACTCCCGCCAATACGACAGCACGGGCGGCAAGGCTGTCCCAATTTCGTCGACGCCTAGGCACAACAGCCCATGCCCGGGTCCCCGTACAAACGCAGTCTCCAACCGCGAGCCCCGCTCGGGCTCCAACGCCAGCGCCTCCTCCGTTTCCCTGAGGATCAGCAACCCATGCGGAGTAAGTACCGGCGCTGCTATCACGAGCGATGTGTTCTTACGATCTTATGGGTGTGAAGCGGTGGAATCGACGCTTGAAAGAATCAGGATAACGAATCCGCATTATCTACCATTTGCAAATCGTATTGCTGCTGCAGACGCGCGGCCAGCGGATACCCAAGTGTGTTCGAAGGACCGGCGAGAGAAAGCGCAAAAGGTCTTGTTCATTGTTTGTTCTCGTGCTATCTGTGACTGCATGGCGAGATTTTACTCGTCCTGCTGGACAGGCGGTCGAAAACAACCTGAGCGGTACGACGCGCAGGAGCCGGACAGTTGCAAAGCTCGTAATCGAAGCGGTGGTCATCGAAGTTCTGTCGTCGCCGCCAAACCGTGACCGAACCAGCGCCGCGTAAAAACGAGGGGCAAGCGTCATGTGGTTCAAGGTCGAGAATAAGCGCTCATCCGTCGGACAGAAGTTCATTGTCCGTTGCAATTCGGAGTTGGCGGGCAAGCCCGTGATCGAGGAGCGCGAGGTGAAGGGCACGGCGGCGGCACGAAAGACTGCCGAGATTTTAGCGTCGACATTGAATGTGACCGCCACCGTCTACGGAACGGATTCCACCGGCGAATTCGTCTACGGAGTTCACGAAGTTGCAGATGGAGCGGCCGCGGCCAACAGCGCTCTCATCAAACGGCTGTTTGCTGAATCTGCGGCCGCTTCCCTGGCATTCAAGGATCAATTGCTGGCCGATATCCCCGAGGACACGATCAAAGGTTTCGCCTCGATGTCTGCAGCGCTGGGATACATCGTTGCACAGCATAAGCAGATCAAGCGAGCCCCTACCCCGCAGATCAGTTATTCGACTCTGTTTCGCATTTTCTGTGGCGGGACTGACCCCAGCGTGATTTCACTGCCCACCAACGACGCCACCATTGAAATCCTCACGCGAAAACTGGCGGACATGCCCGATTGGATGTGGCTGAGCGAACTGACCGGCGTCGGCGTAGCAGACCGCAACGTCGTCGTTCCCACGATGCGCGCCAACAAGGTCATGCTCAATATCGACGGCGAACTGCAAGTGATCTCACCACGCACCGTTTTTCGCGGCCCGGTGCCGGGAAACGACACGCAATTCATGCTGGTTGTCCAACCAGGCCGCTCGGGGTTCAATAGCAATAACCCCGACAGTGTCGGGCTCATCTATCGTGAAACCGATGAGGCTGCCGTCATCGCGCTCCTGCGCCGGCTCCTCAACGAGTCCAACCCGTTCAAGAACCGGGTCGTTCTCGTCAATCGGGATCTGCGGACGGTGCGATCGCGGATGTCCGAGCGATCCTGGAACGATATCGTTCCGCACGAACATGCGCGTGGCGAGCTCGACTTCATCGCCGCTTCAATCCGCAACCGCGAAATGCTGAAGGCGGAAGGACTGAGCATCAAACGCGGCCTGCTGCTTTCCGGCCCGCCGGGCGACGGAAAATCGACGGCGATCGAGTGCTTCGTCAACGACATTGCCGGCGAAGCGACGATCATCATCGTCGAGGCGGTCGACCGCATTCGGGCAGTCTATCACTTGGCGCAGACGCTCGCGCCGGCCGTTGTCATCCTTGAGGATCTCGACCTCATGACCAAGAGCCGCCAAGACCCGTATTCTTATGCGATGAGCAAGGACGACGTGACCGGCGAATTGCTGCAAGTCTTGTCAGGCGGGTCCGCGTATGCCGACATCGTCACGATCGCTACGACGAACCATCCCGAAGCCATCGACGAGGCGCTGGCAAAGCGGGCGGGACGCTTCGATGCGCATGTTCGAATGGGCTATCCAAGCAACGCATCCTCAGCCTCTATCTGGACCGCTTCGGCGTCACGGACGACTTCACGCGCCATCGTCTGCAGCAGACTTTGAGCCGCGATCTGGGACGCCTGCATCTGGTGCCGGCCCATATCGAAGAGTTCGTCAAGGCCGGCATCAAACGCGCTCGCTTGGCGCATCGCGCGCCGGAATATCTGGACTTCGAGCCGGGCATTGAAGCCGCGAAATCCATCGCTACGGCGAAGCCGCCATCGTAGTACCTGTCCCGGCGCGGTGCAGCACGAAGCGCAGCGGAGTGCTGCACCGCAGACCAGAGACCTTCGCAAACTTCGCGCCCGTAAATGCGGAGTCTACGACGACCCCGGATCGCAGCGCCTCACTGACGCGATGCGCCGCGACCGGGAAAAGCGGTAGGCCGCGGGCGCATACCGGACCCGATCGGCGCGAATCCGAGGGGTTTTCGTCCAAATGCGTCAGGCCGGACAATGCGGAATTTGGCGCGCCAGTCAGAATAAAACTGCGAACACTTATGTTATTGATATTGCATTATAATTACAAATGTTGCCGGCTCGGGCCGCAGCAACGGCCCATGTTCTATTCGATCGATCTTGATCGGCACCGGATAGGTTCTTGAGCAGGAGTAGGCTTGGGTCGTGCAGACATCACGATTGCATCCCAATCAAACAAACGATGCGTCGAGAGCCAGGTAGAGAGCGAACAGAAAACCGGCGACTGTCGGAAGCACGACCAATGAGCCGCCGCCGTGGATCGCTTCTGGAATCATGGCGTGGGCGATCAGGGCCAGCACCGCACCGCCTGCTAACGCCTGGAAAAAGATTGCCAACAGGGCATCGCTGCTGCCGATGAACGCCTTTCCGGCCACGGCCGCCACGATACCGGCGAGGACTACGGTCGACCACAGGCTAAAGATCGCGCGCGCGCGGTAGCCGGCCTTGGTCAGCATTGCGGCGCTGCTGGCGGCCTCGGGGATGCCGCCGAGGAACATCCCGAGCATGAGCGTGAACGACAGCGTTTCGAAACCGCTGAACTTGGCCCCAATCACCATGCAGCCTGGAATGGTGTCGAGAACATTTCCGAAAATGATCGCCATACCGGCGCCTTTTCCGGCCTCCTTCAGCATCCTGTTCGTTTCGTTCCGGCTGATGTGATCGAGGCTCCGGCTTGCCACCTTGGCCCAGACTTCGGGATTAGCTCCGCCGGCGCTGAGATTACTGATTGCTCGCTCATGACTGATGCGCTCGACGGTCTCCGCCAATTGATGATCCGACGCGATGAACCACTCGAAATCAGTTCGACCGATCTCCAGCAAGTCTGTTTCCACAATCGCACGAATTGTGGCGGTGCGTACGCCGCCGCCGAGTAACGCCATTTCGCCGAACGCATGGCCTTCGCCGAGCAGTGCAATAGACTCGCCGGCTGTGCGGATTTCAGGGGATGCTGCCAGGACTTCCACTCTCCCAGTTTCGACGATATAAAGCGCGTCTCCGGGATCGCCGGCGTGAAACAGGATCGCGCCCGCGTGCAGATGGCGATTCCGGATGCATGGCAAGATTTTTTCGATTTCTTCCGGCGGAAGGTGCCGCAAAAGATCGCATTTCGCCAGGAGCTCGATCCGCCCTTTCGCAGCGTGTTGCTTGCGCGCCAACGCGAATTCCCGAAACTGCGTGGCATAGCGCACGGCTGCGCCTTTGCCTTCCAGAAAAAGCGACGCCCAGTAATAGATGACGGAGCCCACCGCGAAGCCGCTGCTGATAAAGAGCCATGCCGCGGTGGACGTGAAGCCTTGATGGAGCAGCGCTCTCGCGCCCTCATATCCCAGTTCGATCGCGAGCGCCGAAATCAGAGCGCCCGCCGCAAAGGCGAGGACGCATGCAAGGACCCGCTTCGAGAACCGCAGGTAGAGACCGAGAGTCGCACCGACGAGCGATGATGACGTTGTGCCAAGGCCCAGCAATGACGCCATACCGAGGTCATAGACGGCGCTCATGTCTGCCGACCGATTTCGTACGGCTTGGCTGGATTGGGCACTGGCCGCCTTTCAGACTTCGGCGTCCCGTTCTCGGTCGGCCCACTGATCTCGCGCCAAACGTCGAAGCGCTGCAGCATCCAGTGCCCTGACCATATTGCCGGTCAAATCACCGTCCGCAGCATCCTCCAAGTCCTGTTCGGTGATCCCCGCTTTAGCAGCGTCTGCTCGACACAGTGACGCCAAGCGCTGCGCCTCGTCCGCCCTTTTCGATTGCGCAACAATTGTGATATGCGCAAATTCCCAGCTATCCAGGAACGCTGTCGCTCGATCGCTCACAGCCCCTCCAGCACGTCAGTTGGCCAATGGTCAAAAATGATCCAATTGCGCAATCAAAGCGCTATTGAGTCTCTCCAGAGGAGTGGAATTATCCGACTTTGCCCATATAAATTCGATATCGAAACCGAATGCGGCTTATAAAGACAAAATAAAAATCAAGCGGTTCGCCGCAGGCTTTGCTTGTCGGCTCCAGCGTCGCTTCGAAGAGTCTGGTTTTCGGCCCATCCGGGACTTAACACCATCGGAAGCTATGTGCGGAATGATTTCGTAATTGATCCGCCAAACAACCAGATCGGCAAAGCGGACTACATCGGCCGGACTCTAGTAAACTACGCCGCTCGATAGCTGCAGGCTTTCAATGATGGGGCCGAGCGCGAGCGCCGGCAGGTAGGTCAGCCCGCCGACGATAACAATCACGCCTAAAAGGAAGCAGACAAACAGCATCCCGTCGGTCGGCAAGGTGCCAGCTGAGCGTGGGATGACGTTTTGTGCAGCGAGGGATCCAGCGACGGCTAGGACCGGGACGATGACCCCGAAGCGGCCGACGAACATGGCGAGGGCGAGCGTGAGGTTATAAAACGGCGAATTGGTACCGAGCCCGGCAAAGGCGCTGCCATTCGTCGCCGTTGCGGACGTGTAGGCGTAGAGGATTTCCGAGTAGCCATGCGGCCCCGCATTGCCCAGGCCCGCGAGGCCGGGCTCCACGACGCAGGCGATGGCAGTAAGAGCAAGCGTTGCAGCCGGAACGCAAATCAGGGCGAGGATCGTCATCTTGATTTCCGATGAACCGATCTTCTTGCCGACATATTCGGGCGTGCGGCCGATCATGAGGCCGGCGAGAAAGACGGTGACGATGCAGAACAGCAGCATGCCGTAGAGCCCGGAGCCTGGAGCCCCGACGATCACCTCGTCGACCATCATGTTGGCGAGGAGGATAGCTCCGCTCAGCGGCAGGAAACTGTCGTGCATCGCATTGACTGCCCCGTCCGAGGAGGCAGTCGAGACATTGGCGAAGAGCGCGGAGCCAGCGATCCCGAACCGCACTTCCTTGCCTTCCATGTTTCCGTCCGGCTGTTGCGAACTTATCGTCTGGTCGACCTTCAAGGCGGCGAGGTTCGGGTTGCCACCAGCTTCCGATGAATAAAGGCCGCCAATGCCAAGCCCGAACAGGATCGCCATGACAAAAAGTAGAATCCACCCATGGCGCTCCGACCCCACCATACGGCCAAAACAATTGGTCAGGGCCGCACCCAAGGCGAAAATCAGCACCACTTCGACGAGGTTCGTGAGCGGTGTTGGATTCTCGAAAGGATGCGCGGAATTGGCATTGAAGAATCCGCCGCCATCGCCGCTCAATAGCTTGATTGCTTCCTGCGTCGCGACTGGTCCGCGAGCGATGACTTGAAGGTTACCGCCCAGCGTCATCGCTTCGGCCGATGGCGACAGAGTCTGCGGCACGCCCTCGGCCACGAGGAATACTGTGGCCACGACGCAAATCGGCAGCAACACGTAAAGCGCGCCTCGAGTGAGATCGACCCAGAAATTGCCGATCGTGGCCGAGCGGCGGCGCGCAAAGCCGCGGATCAAGGCTATGACGACGGCCATCCCGGACGCTGCGGATAGAAACGATTGAACGGTGATGCCTGCCATCTGCGACGCATTGCTGAGCGTCGTCTCGCCGGCATAGGACTGCCAGCTAGTATTGGTCGCGAAGCTGACGGCCGTGTTCAGCGCCAGATCGGGGGCGAGTGCCGGCAGGTCTTGCGGGTTGAACGGCAACGCCGGCTGCATGCGTAGCAGCGTGTAAAGCGCTATGATTCCGAAAGCGTGGAAGACCAATAGCGAGACGGTGTACCGGTACCAGCTCTGTTCGACCGCCGGATCAACCCCCGCAAGCCGGTAGAGTGCCGTTTCGACCGGCCCGAGCAGCGGTTGTAATAATGTGCGCCCGCCGTCATAGACTCGCGCCAGATACCCGCCGAGAGGACGGGTCAGAAGGCCGACAATGGCCGCAAAAACGATGATCTGCAGCCAGCCGGTTACTGTCATGAGGAGGTATCTTTGTCGAATTCGCGTCCGGGAAGCGCAAGTAACCGGGTGCACAAGCTCGCATAAGCGTTCGCTAGCCCAAAACAAGCAAGGACCAGCATCAACATGACCGCGTCAAGCATGATCGATGCGACCTGGGATTTTAGCGCGGCGAATTAAGCGTCGATGAGGAACGTCGGCCGGACCGGTGCGTTCCCAATTATCTAACCGTGACCCTCAGGCGCAATAGGTATCGGACGTGATTTCGTTTTGACCGTTCAGCGACCCGGCCGAACCGCGATCGAGCCGATAACCCACGCCTGATTCGCTGACGATCAATGACGGGCAGGTCGGATCGATTTCGATCTTTTGTCGCAGCTTGCGTACCAGGATTCGCAGATACTGGACGTTGCCCGCCCGGTTACCCCAAATCTCCTTGATCAACTGCTGATGCGTCATCACCAGCCCGGCATGCGTCCCAAGCGTATGAAGGAGCGTGTATTCCTTGCGGGTCAATTGGATGCGCCGTCCGTCCAGGGTCACGACCCGCGACACCAGATCGATTGAAAGCGGACCGGCTCGCACAACCGGATCTCTGTCGGTACTCCGCAGATGCCGCCGTAAGGCAGCCTCGCCCCTCGCCAACAGCTCCGATATCCCGAACGGTTTGACGACGTAATCGTCCGCGCCCAGCTTCAGCAAACGAACCTTTTCGTGCTCGTTCGCTTCGATCGAAAGAATAATGATGGGAACGTTCGACCAGGAACGTATGCGTTCGAGGACGCCGGAGCCGTCGAGATCGGGCAGATTAAGGTCGAGAACGATCAGATCAGGCTTTTCGATCGTCGCAGCCTTGAGGCCGGCCATCGCGTTTTCCGCTTCGAGTACGGTATAATCGTGCAGCTCGAAGCCGGCGCGAAGAAAACGCCGAATCTGCGCTTCATCATCGATGATCAGCACCTTAGTCATTGCTTGCGTCCAAAAGCTCTGGCGTATCCTCGGCCACCGTCGGCAGCCGCAACGATATCGTGGTTCCGAGATTGGGACCTTGACTTTCCGCAAGGAGCGAACCGCCATTGGCGGCGATAAAGCTGCTGGCAATCCAGAGGCCGAGACCCGAACCGGCCGCGCTGGCGGCATGGCGCTCGCTTCTGTAGCAGCGTTTGCCTAGCTCACCTTTCTCCTCTGGCGTCAGTCCGATTCCGTGATCAGTAACCGACAAATCTACGCAATCTTGTCCGCAGCGACAGCTTATTTTGATTTTGGTCCCGGTCGGCGAATACTTCGCGGCATTTTCCAAAAGTTGCCCGAGCGCTTGTTCGACCAGTACCGCATCGACGTGGACTAAGGGAGCGTCTCGCTGCAGGTCGAGAACGACACAATGCGCGGCCAGTCGGCGCTGCTTTTGCTTGACCGCTGCGGCGACGATGTCCGTTGGGTCGGTCCACATCATTTGTGGGCGAACCCCGTTCGCGCTGATCCGTGTCGCGTCGAGCAAATCTCGTATCGCGCTATCGAGTTGAGCGGCCTGATCATGAATCGCCTCGACGAGCGCGTGCGACCGACGATCGTCCGAAATCGCCGGCAATTGGTTGAGGACACTGCAGGTTCCCAATATCGAGGCAAGCGGCGTGCGCAATTCGTGGGACACGCCGCCGACGAGCGCGTCGCGCAGAATTTCGGTTTGATAATTGATTGTCGCCTGTTCGATAGCCTCCTTCACCTTGAGGTGCTTGAGGGTGGCCATAGCCTCGCCAAGCAGCGCTTCAACGTGTTTCGCGGTAGCCCCAATGCCGTCGCCGGAGCCGTGACCCAATTCGATCGCTATGGCGCCATAACCTAGAATCTCCGGCACGATCACACTTACCAGCCACGCCTTCCGGGTGAGGGGCGCTATTATCATGGATGCATGAGTCGCATTTGCCGCCATCAGTTTCACGGCCTCTTGCCTGACCTCCTCCGGAACAGTCGTGCCGTCTGCACCCGAACCGTGGTCAACCGGCGCCAACGTAATCAGCACAGCTCGATATTTCAGCGTGTTCGACAGGTAATCTTGGACCGCGAAAATGAGATCGCGGCTCGTCAAGCATGTGGCCAGCCCCTGCGAAAATGCATGAAGCTCCTTGATTTCCCGTTCGCGACGACTCGATGTGTTTGCCTCTTCTCGCAGCCGCGCGGCGAGATTGCTCGTGACGACGGCGACCAAGAGATAGAGCAGCAGATCGATCAAGTCCTGGCGATTGTCCAGCCAGAAACTGTAGAGCGGCGGATAGAAGAAAAAGTCCGCGGCCAAAGCGCCCGCGAAGGCGGCGACCAGGCCCGGAATGACCCCCCAGCGCGTGGCCGCAAGAATCACAGGCACCATGTAAAGCAATGGAATCAGATTAAGCGGTACGAGGCTGTTAACGATAACAAGCCCGAACGTCGCCAGCGCAACAAGCGCCAAAGACGCCGCCACCAGCATCACGTTGGTGCCTAGCGAATCGGTCCACCGGTTATCTTGCCGAGCGCGAGCCGATCCGACATTGTTCTTCGAGTTGTTGGCAGCCTGCTCGCGCAGCCGGCTGCGCCTTTCATACGTTGACACGGACCTGCCTTTCCGAAAGCCCCTCGTTCGGAATTCCAAACGCGCCCGGCTGGCATTTATGACAGTCACGTTCCGCCGCCTGCCCGTAAGAAGTCTAGATGGTTTTCCCTTCGAAAAAATATATAAAAGATATAAATTATACCTGCTTCAATACGTTACGCACACTTTGGGCGCTGCAAGAGTCATACCAAGAGGCGCATATTTTAATGCAGCTTGCGTCGCTCTCCCTCCCTGCAGACCGTTGCCATTCGCCGATTGAGTTCCGGCCAACGTCACACGCGGCAGCTCCTCGTCGGTCGAGATTTCGGGCGAATTCGGCCGGGGGGGGGCCGCCGATCGAGCCGAAAGCTACACCAGAATTCGGTATCGAGGCGGGCGGCGCCCCTGGCAATTGCTGGCCAAGCTTAAGCCTAAATGATTCGGGCAGAGCGAACATGCTCTGCCCGACCCTCCGTGCTTGCTATAGGCGCTAGCGGATCGATGGCATGGGCCCCGCTTGAAAGCTGATACGCCCCAAGAGCGTCTGCATATTTGTCGACGAGCCGAAGTTACAGGCTCCGCACCCGATCACGTTGCCGGCGCCGCTCGTGATATTTGTCAGCTGATTGGGCGTGAAGCGATAGTAGTCGTATTCGACGCCCACGATGAGGTGCGGCATCAATTGATATTCGAGCCCACCGCCCGCGGTCCATCCGGCAACGTACTCGGTAGCAATAAGGTTACCAGCCGGCGTGGTCACTGCAAGTTTCTCGTCAGTGAGTGCCCACCCACCCTTGCCGTAGGCGAGGAAGCGATCGAACGCCAAGCCGACCTGAGCGGTCGCACTGGAAAGACCTGAGAATTTCGTCGTCAGCGTCTGACCGGCAAATCCAGGGGGGCCGGCCTGCGTGGTGCTCATCGTCAGTCCGTCAATCATCCCCTCGAGGCCCACCACGACGTTGCCCCACTGCCAGCGGTCGCCGAACTGGCCGCCGCCCACCAGCCCGCGGGGAGTCCCGGTGATGGTATCGGTGGGATGTGCGCTCCCGCAGTTTACTGTCTGCGCATCGGTACACCAGGAGGAGTGCGACCATGTATCGCCGACATTGGCTCCGATATAGAGGCCCTCCCAGAGCGGCCCCGTGACCGGGGCCGCGAACACGGGCGGCGCTTTGACCGGCAGGTCCGCGGCTGACGCAATCGAAGCGGAGCCGATCGCAGCGACAGCAACGAACAGCGCACATTGAAGACGACGCATAATCTCCCCCTTCGGGTATGAGTTAGATGGAGTAAGCCTGTGAGTTTGCGGTGTCATGGCTGGCTCCAAATCAGAAGTGGAAGATCATGTCGGTGGCGGCGATCACCGCCCAGTCTCGGGTCGGAAGGATGCCCGCGGCGGCGTTGCCGTTGAACGCAGGGTTGTCGAGCGAGCGGTAGTAGCCGATCTCAGGCCGAACCTCGATCTGAGGCGAGTACCAGTGTTGCCAGCTCAATGCGATGTCCGTGTAGGCAGTTGGCACGCCGGTCCGTTGGCCCTGCGGATCGTTGAAATATTCGGTGCGCAGGGAGAAGTTGTTCAGCTTGTTCGGCGAGTAGTTGACGTAGAGCAGGAAGGTCTGCTCGTCCGCCGTGCAGGTCAGCGGGGGGTTGGTAGGTGCAGGGTTGTTCGGGTTGAACGTTTTGGCGCCACCGCAGAATGCCGCGCCCGGCGCATTGAACGGCATGTATTGCGGGCTGAACGGCGTACCGCCATTGAGGAGAAGCGCTGCAGCGACTGGATTATTGTAGTTCGGGACCCGCGTTTCGTGGAGATTCCAGGTCTCGAAGGCGATGTGCCAGTAGTCGTTGAACTTGTGATAGTAGGTGAAGCCTATCCATTGCAGGTTGTTGTAGCCCCACGTCCCGTCGTTCCAGGCATCGGCGACGAGGTTAAGGTCATCTTTGCCGTCATCGCTGGTCCAACGAATGCCCACGGTGCCCGACGGCTTCGCGCCGGGATCCTGGTACATCTTGCTCCCAGGAAAGAGCGGATCCGCGCCACACGGGATGGCACCACCAGAGGCGACGTTCGCGGCGCAATTACCCGATGTCACGTAACCGTTGGACATCGTCTTACCCCAGTGCCAGACCGGCGCTTCGGTACCGACCGTTACGCCATATTGGAGTATCCAGTTTTTATTGAAGGCCTGCGTGAACTCGATGCCGGTATTGGTGTAGTTGTCCCACGTATAGGTCAACGAGTGCATGTAGGTGAAGTTGTTGGGTGCGAGCTGGGCCTCGATGTCCGGGATCGAGATGAAGCGGCCGACGCGGACGTTCAAGCCGGCCAGGTACGGATAGTAGAGGTCCACATACACCATCGGCATGTCAGCAATGTTGACGGCGTTGGACTTGAGAAGCTGATTGCTGAACAGACCGTATGAAGTCGTGTAGCGGCCATCGACGCCGTACAGGCCTGAAACGCGGAAGCCCCAGTCGAAGTGATCGTTCTGCACTTCATCCGGCAACCGCTCGATATAGAGCACCGCTTGGTCGAGTTGCAGCGTATTCGGCGTATAGCCATAAGATATCGGCAAGTTGCCGGCCGGCCGCACTTTGTTGCTGCTGATGTTGCCGGCCGGATCGACCCAGCCATAAACCTGGATATGGTTGTCGTTCAGCCAATGGCCGACCGCGGTATTGCCGATCGCGACCATGAACGGGCTGTCAGTGGAACTGGGCAACGTCTTGGCGATATTCTGCGTGCCGCCATAGGGCCACTCGGTGAACGGCATCGGCGGTATCGATTGCGGGGTCGGCGGCACCTGCGAGTCGGGGCGGCTGCCCGCCGGCGCATGCGGATCGGCCGGCGCCATGGCATGGCCCCATTCGAGCTCGTAATAGCGAAGGAACCGGGTGACGGGATCGTTGCCGAGATAGGCGTCGAGACAGTTATAATTGACGTAAGGATCGCAGTTCGGACTCCGCTCCATCGCTTTGAGCGCCCTAGGCGACACCTTAGGCGCATCGCAGCCGAAATCGACGTACGGATTGCAAGCCGGGCCCTCTACCCACGCCGTCGGCAATCCATTTTGCCACGCGCCCCACGCATCCGCGGCCATCGCCCGGCTTGATGCCGTGACGGCCAGCAGCAGCAAAGCGCCGAGCAGAAAGAATTTTCTCATGACCCAACCCCGTTTCTTAGTCGCAACGAGAGAACTCCACGCCTGCGGCGCGAGCTCTCCGGGTTTGAAACCCAGCACTGTGATTTTTCCGGTAAGACTCGGGGGAAGTCGATATTGGTAAATGCGCCTTTTAATATCTAAAAAATATCTCTTTTTGTTGCCCTGCTATTTTTTGCATAGAGAAACATCACCGCCATCCGTCAACGCTTAATAACTTTGCGATTTACTTGCGTGCTACTCGCCGCAGCAGGAGCGGTAAAGTGACGTCGCATGATGGGGAGAAAGCCCCATAAAAACAGCGAATTATCGCTAATCGACGATCGTTATTGCAGCGCAAAGCGACCAGATTGTTACTGTTCAGACACAGTAACCAAAATTAGCTGACAAATCCCGGTTCGCATCGGATTTTACAGGCGGAATCCGGATGATGGCCAAGGCGCGGAGTTAATGTAACGACGAGAACGCGCCTCACTGTTGCCAGGGGGAGACACCTCGAAGTCGGCCGGAAAGCGCCGTCCGGTCAGCCTCGGTGCGACGATCGGCTAGTTCCGTTCGACAATCGTCGTATTTGAGGCTACCGGGCTGAAGGCCGTGGGATTGGCACTGGGCGTCATCCTTGGCGTCGACTTCGGCTTTTGTTTGTTCGTCTGTTTTGAACAAAGCGCAGCCGCCTAGAAGAAACACAACCACAATCAGCGCAGCACGGCCCATCGGATGTCTCACTCTGAATAGCCATCCATCCTGCTATCCGCAGGCACTGATGGCAAGATCGCCAGTCCAAATGGTCAAAGCGGAGAGCTATTTTTTTACTACTTAAAACAGCAAAAACATGTCTCGAATATATATCGCTATCTTCGATACATTCGATGGCGATCATACCTCCTGGCTGACCGCGGTGCGAAGTCGCATATGTCGCTCATTGACGATTCCTTGAGGGATTCTGAAAGCCACGCTGAACGGCAGGCAGATACCGCGTTCGATGCCGGCCCGCATTTGCGCTTCGTGCCGAAAGAACTCGCGGCCAAGTGCCACAAGCTGATCGACAGCTATCACACGATGCATGGCTACGGTTGCCTGCCCGACATGCTCTGGCATTCGGATGCGCGCGACATTATCGAGTGCAATCGCGATCTTATGAAGGTTTTTCGGAACGCATCGAAGTCGCGATGCGCCAAACGCGCGAACGAATCATTGCTGCTGATCGCGGCGGTCGTCGTTTCGCTGGAAGTGCTGGCCCGCGACTTCGCGGGCTGGGGCAAGCGGTTTCCCCGGGCGCGGCGCGAAGCCGAAGAGATGCTGGGCGATCTCGCGCAGCGGGAGCGCGCCTGGTTTATGGACAAGTATTTGTACCCGTCGCTCAGCATTCATCGCGAATTCGCCAACATACTCGCTCCGTCCACCGCCGAACGGGCGATGATCCGGAACTAGCGTGTTATGCATTGGAAGATAGCGGCGATCGTCATCCTTCTGGTTCTGATCCTGGTGTCCGGCTGTACCGATACACCCCACAAAAAGTGCGACTGGGTCGGTCCCGGAGCCCGGGCGGTTTACGTCTGCAAGGTACCTTCCTGATCCAATCGCAGCCCATTCGCGCTCTTCGATGAGTCGCTCAATCGCGGCGGGCGTTTCCCGCTCCTCATGAGTTAGTCGAATAGTCAGCTCGCCCGATATGAGTGAAATCTGCCGCTAAGCTATTTTCTTATTATTTGACGCAGTGCGGTAAGTGAATAATCTGAAGGCGACTCTTGATCGGAGCAACGCCGGTTGAGTGTCCGTGCTGATGGAACGGGGGTCGGAAAGCCGAAATCCGACCCCCGACTTTTTTCCAGGGCATCGGATTAATCCGCAGGAAACCCAGCGGATCAGTCTGCAATCACACCGATCTGATCATTGGCTGAAGATTCAGGATAGCGCCGAGTGGGATGAAGGCGCCCCGCCCCGCAGATCGAGTTTCTGAAGGCAAAGACCCGGTTGGCAAGGCTGTCACGAGTCTCGCATCCACAGGTAGAGACTCCACAGCACAACAATGGCCACCGCCACCAGCATCCAATTTTGCAATTGGATGCCCCAAACTGTGAATTCGCCCGCCAGTGATCGCCCCATAAAAGATATTTTATAGATATTTTTAGCCGGCGCCAGCGCCAACGAAACAGCCATGCCGCAACGCGGCGGAGGGATCCGACACTGCGGCCAGACGTGGCGGGGATAGAATCCCAACTTGACGGATCGCGAACGGAGTAACACGCCGCGTAGGCATCGGTACAATTCTACAGCGGCCAGTATTTAATCTACTGCATCGTTCTTGCTCACCTGGAAAAAATATTCCGCTTTGTTGGCGGGTGCCGGCTTTTCATAATGAATTGGGGCCGACCAAATGATCCAAGCAAGGGGCGCAGGCAACGTGCGAATAACCACATCAATTTGCATCATTCTCAGCATGGTCGTCTGCGGCGTTGCGACGAGCCAAGCAGCCGTTCAGAGGGCGCCTGTCAAACATCACCATGTCCGCGTCGTCAAAGCACCGCAAATCAATGCGGCGCCGCATCAAGTCTGCGACTGGATCGGGCCGGGAGCCCGCGCGGTGTACCGTTGCAAGCTCGTCGATGCAGAGCCGCTCGTCGTCACACAATACAGTATGGCGCCGCAGCGAAGCTGTGACTGGATCGGGCCGGGAGCTCGCGCAGTCTATCGTTGCCGATAAAGACGCCGGCAAATCAGCGCGGCCGGGGCACGGGTGTTCAAAGTGCACCGCATGACTACCAACGCAAATGCGGGTTTATTTCGCGCCCATCTCTCGGCGATCGCGGCGGAGGCTCTCAAGCTCCATTTGCCGTCGCAGCCGCTTCGAGACCTGGTCGCAGGTTCGCTGGCCGTCACGGCGAAGCGCGACGCGGGTATCGATAACTTTGGGTACGCGTCGATGAAATTCGCCAGCGCCATCCTGATCCCGGCAGCGAAGACGCTTTTGCTGGTCGCGCTGGCCACTTTCATCGTCTTTGTCTTCAGAGACGCACTCGGAACCGTCAATCTCGTTTCGATCGTCTACTTGGTTCCCGTGCTGTTGGCGGCGCTGCGGTGGGGCACGTGGCCGGCACTGCTCGCCGCCATTGCCAGCGCCATGGCGGCCGATTTCCTTTTCTATCCGCCGCTCTACAGTTTCTGGATCTCGGATACGCAAAATATCGCCGATTTGATCGCTTTCCTGATGGTCGCATTGGTGAGCGGCAACTTGGCCGCCGGTCTTCGGCGGCGCGAACAGGAAATGCAGGATCTCTACCGGTTTTCGAGACGATTGGCGGCCTGCTTTACGACCTCGGATTTGATCCGCGCGACGCAGAGCTACCTTTCGGAAGCTCTCGGTCGCCCGACGGTCCTGGTCGACAGACAGCTCGTCGAAGACGGGTTGGCCGAGCCCGCCGGTGTGCCGAGGGACATCCAAAGCAAAGCACGAGCCGTGATCTCAGGTGGCGAGATTGCGTCCCACACGGCGCTCGATGCCGTGACGCGCCACGTCTGGCTGGTGCGCCCGGTATTGCTCGGCTCCATGAAATACGTCGTTTTCGTCGATCTCGGCACCAGTATCATGGGCACCAAGCGGAAACTCAACGGGCGTATCGACCACATTCTTACGGACGTTGCCGACAACCTCACAC
>Ga0181527_1001321_pt1 | contig 25716 bp, 24 predicted proteins | sample PEATcosm2014_Bin_30_FD_119762 | JGI IMG/M metagenome (GOLD analysis project Ga0181527, IMG submission 119762) | Peatland microbial communities from MTU Mesocosm Facility, Houghton, MI, USA - PEATcosm2014_Bin06_60_metaG | ecosystem: Environmental > Terrestrial > Soil > Wetlands > Peat | place...
CATCGACAGCGCCATGATCCGCCCCCTGTCCCCGTGGCGTTCCAGCCCAACGAACGCTCTCCTTCGGATATGGGAATCATCGCCACTTTATTGAATCGCCATGCTCGGATTTTGCTCTAGATGAGGCGGCTCAGAACCATTTGGTGTCGACGGGCTGGAACCAGCTGGAGCGGGCGGGGAAGCCCTCTTCATTGCCGGTGAAGAAAATGCCCGGCTGGTTCTTGGCGCCCGTCCCGAACTCGTATTTCGCGGACAAGATGAACGTCCGCTGCGGGAAGGGATGGAACAAGAAGTATTTGTAGTTGCCGATATTGTCGATGCCGAAGTCGAAGGACATCCGCTCGTTGTATTTGTAATGAATTTTCGTGTCCACGACGAAGAAGCGGTCGAACGCCTGATAGACGCCATGCGCGATGTCATTATTGGGGATTGTCGACCACATGCGGTCCTGCCAGCGCGCGTTGACGCTGAACGACCAATGCTCGTCGGGCCGATAGGTCGCGCCCGCCGTCCAGCGATATTTCGGAACGTAAGGCACGTTCTTGCCGGCGACCGACAGGGCCCAGTTGTCGAGATTATTGCCGCCGGCGGGCGCCCAGGTGCTGTCCGAAATGATTCGGGAGTTCACATAGGTCGCGCTGCCGTCCAGCTCCAACCCCTTGAACACCACATTGTCCTTCTTCCACGCCAGCTCCACGCCGCTGTTGCGGATGCGGTCGATGTTGGTGTTGTTGGACACGGCTTGGAGCGTGCCAGGAATAAACACGTTCTGCGAGATAATCGCGTCGCGAACTTCCTCGTCGAACAGCGACAGGCGAACCGAGCCATCCTTGCCCAACTTGCGCTCGAACACGAGCTCCTTTTCCAGCGCGACCTCCGGTCGGAGGTTGGGGTTAGGATTGGCGCCGAGGCCGCTGGAGGAAGTGACAGAGGTGAGGTTGTAAAGTTCCTTGGCCGTCGGGAATCGGTTGGCGAGGCCGACGTTGGCGCTCACCGTCCAAGTGTCGTCCGGCGTCCACTGCAATCCTCCCTTTGGAGAGTAGCGGGTGTGGTAGAGGACCGGCTGATAGACCGGCAACATCGACAGAGGGGAGGCCGTGGAGCCCGTCCCCATCGCGTTGATGCCGCCGAGCGTCTGGTTGTAGCCGTCCGACGCCTCCCAATGTTCGCCGCGGATGCCGAGCGTGAGCTTGTAGTTGGGGTTGATTTTCCAGGCGTCCTGCGCCCACAGGGCCTGCGTCTGCGTCGTGCCGTCGCCAATCGAAGCGACGACGCCAGTGGACGACGCCGAGCCCGCCGTCCAGTCGCTCGTCATCCAGGTCGGGTTGTTGAGGTGGAAGCGGTCGCCGTGCAGGCCGAAGCTGAATTCGTGCCCTTTGAGATCGCCGTAGTCCGGCCGGGCGATGCCCTTCATGTCGAACAGGGTCCAGTAGGTCCCCGTGTAAACCGAGTTCTTGCCCGTTTGCGTGTAGCCGCCATAGGGAACCGCGCCGCTATAGGGCGAGACCTGATCGGACTGCAGATAGTCGAAATTCGACGCCGAGATCTCCCAGTCGAACACGTCCTTGGTGTTCGATTTGATCACGGCCGAATTGACCAGCTGCTTTTCCTGGACGCGGTAATAGGCGCTGCCCCAGCTTGTCAGCGAGCTTCCAATGCCGCCGGCGTTGTTGGCCGCCGTCGTCGTGGACGTGGTCGGGCCGAAATACGGCGCCCCGCTGGTCAGATAATTGCCCGGAACCGACGTTCCATCGTTGGACCAGAAGCCCAGCGTGTAAGTCGCGCGGATGGTCGGCGTTATATCGTAGGCGAGCTTGAGTTTGGCGTTGACCTGATCGTTTTCGAGATTGCCGGCGGAGCCGAGCACGGTCGCCGGAAGACCGAATTTCGTCGATCCGTAAAACGCGCCGGGGAAACCATATAAATCGGCCGGCGCGGACGCGCTTCCGACCGTTCCCGAAGAGGCCTGCACATAGGTGAGCGGTTGCGTCGAGCCGTGCAGCCAATTGCCCGTCGCGAGCCAGGAGAAGTCGTTGACCTTGTCGCCGACGGTGAAGCTCGTTTGGTTCGCATAAAATGTGTTGGCCGTGCCATAGAGCGAGAAATCCTGCAGCGACGCGGTTTCCTTCGCCGTGATCTCCAGCTTCTCCGGCATGCGCGTCGTGATTTTCAGCACGCCGCCCAAAGCGTTGCCCGAATATTGGGCGGCGAATGGGCCGTAGAGAAAATCGATGCGGTCGATTTCCTCGGGCGCGACGAGGCCCCAGCGTGGCGCGCCGATGCTGTTGTCGTTGCCGACGAGCGCCGTCAGCAGCAGATCGTCCGCATAGACGAGCGTGCGCGCGGAGGAATTGACGCCCCATGTTCTGGTGGCCAACACCGGCTGCGTGTCGCCGTTGTTGCGCTTGCGCACGAAAAGGCTCGGCATGTATTTGACCGCGTCTTCCGTGTCGATGATGTTGACCCTGTCCTCTATGTCCTGGCGCGTGACGCTGGACACTGTGTTCGGCAGTTCCCAGCGCTGGACGAAGGCCGGCTGGCCGTCGGGCAGCGTCGGCGACCATATCGATGGCGCGGACGCGTTGACGGCCGCGGGCGCGCTATTGCCGCCGATGGGCCCGGCCGCGTTGATGTCGATGGCCGGCAGGGCTTCCTGCGCGAGGGCCGAGACGCCCGGTCCGTTGGAGACGCACAGCAAGGCGAGAGCGCCGGCGGAGACGCCGCGCAGAAGATCGTTGCGAAACATGAAAATAATCCTTCCTTGGACGCCGGCGCTTCTTAGAGCGCGGCGCATGTCTGATGGCGGCTTGGACGCCGCTTAACGCTTTGAGAATTGTGCGCTCAGACCAGGGAAGGCGGCGCGCGCGGCGCGGCGCCATGCTTCAATACTTCAGGGACAAAATTTCGCGCCACGCCGACCGGTGCGAGGCGCGACCAGGCCGCGAGCCGCGGGTCCGCCCAGGCCGTCACCCACGCGAGCGGCGCGGGCCCGGCGACGGGACAAAAGACGCACCCGCCATGATGAATATGCCCGCCGAGAGGAGATTTGCCGGAGTCCGCGGTCGACGCCGCCGTCCGCGCGTGCGCCACGAGCGACGGATCGCAGATCGCCGCATTCCGTCCGCCGCGCTCGGCAGCCATCGCCCCAAGGCCCATGACGGGCGCCGCGATCTGCGCGAGCAGAGCGATGCAAAACAGCAGCTTGGCGAGACGGCGGCTTAACATTGGATTTCGCGACTCGCCCTGTTTATTTGTTAACCATTATGGACGCCGAAGCTTCATCCTTACCGCTTCGCGCCACAATTCCAACCCCCCGGCGATTGTCAAAAGATAAAATTTCCGTTAAGAGACATTTATGTCACACCTGCGGACGATGCGTGTAAACATGCGTGCGATTTTCGCCGTAGGCCTTTCTTTTGCCTTGATATTTGGACTTTTCGTCTCATCCGTTCTTTATGGCGCGCGCAATCCCGCCTTTGGCCATGTCGCGCAAGAACCATCTGTCTCTTGCCATAATTGGGCCGCTTCCACGACACAATCCGTCAAAGGCGCCCCCGCCCGCCCCGACCGACATTCCGGGGTCGCCGGCTGTCCGGATTGTTGCCTCGCCGCGCATGCCGGCGCCGCTGTCCTGGCGGACCGCTTCGCGATTGTGGCGCGGCCGATGCGCGTCGCGGCTTCGCGCGTGCGCTATTTCGCGTTGACCACGCATGAAATGGAGGCCGCGGTCTCCAATGCGGTCAATGGCGCGCGCGCGCCGCCCGCGCGACTCTTCCTTTCCTAAGCTGCCCTCCCCACTCCACGATCACAAACGCGGGCGGGGAAGCGGCGCCCGCCGGAGCGCTTGTCGCACGGGCGTCATAAGAAGAATAAAGAACAACTACGTATCGCCAGCATCGCGGCGCGGCGGTCAAACTCCCAAGGAAGAGCTCATATCATGGAATACACTACACTTTCGCCGCTGGCGATGTTCGTGAACGCCGGCCCCGTCGGCAAATTCGTCATGCTGACCCTCGCGTTGGCTTCCGTCTACACCTGGGTGCTGATCGTCCTCGGCGTCTATTCCGTGCTCAAGATTGGCAAGGCGACCCGCTCGGCGCGCGCCGGCGGAGATGTCGGCGTGTTGGCGCCGGTGGACGCCGCCGGTCGTTCGGCCGCGTCGTGGGATCTTCCTGGCGAGTCGATTGGCGAGAAGCGCGAGCGCATCGCCGAGGTGATGAGCCGCACCGCCCGCGAGTTTTTAGCCAAGGAAGAGGGCGGCCTGCCCAATCTCGCGGTTATTTCCTCGGTGGCCCCCTTTATCGGTCTGTTCGGCACGGTCTGGGGCATCATGAGCAGCTTCGCCGGCATCGCTCAATCGCAGGACACCAGCCTCGCGGTCGTCGCGCCAGGCATCGCCGAAGCGCTCGCGGCGACGGCCTATGGCCTCGCGGCCGCCATTCCCGCCTCGGTGGGCTATAACCGCATCGGCGCCGCCTTCTCGCGCGTCGGTCAGAATGTGTCGCATTATATCGAAGACACCGCGCTCGCGCATGTCTCGGGCCGACCGACCCCGTCGCAGAAGAGGGAGGCGGCGTAATGGCCCTACCGTCCCGCTTAAAAAACAACGACGATCTTTATCAGCCGCTGGCCGACATTAACGTGACGCCGCTCGTCGACGTCATGCTGGTGCTGCTGATCATCTTCATGATCACGGCGCCGCTGCTGGCCAAGGGCGTGAAGGTCAATCTGCCGCAAGCCAAGGCGGCGCAAACGCTCAACCAGAAAGACCCGATCGTCGTCACGATCGGCAAGGACGGAAAGGTCTCGCTCGGCTCCGACGCCACGACGCTCGACGCGCTGGTCGACGGGGTTCGCACCTTGATGGGCGACGATCTCACCCGCGTCGTTCATGTGCGCGGCGACAATGACGCGGTCTATGGCGAAGTCGTGAAGGTAATGGACAAGTTGGCGAATAATGGGATCACCCATATCGCGATCATGACCAATTCCCGCAAGCAGGCCGAGCCCGCGGGATCGGATGCGGCGGGCTCCGGCTCCGCGGCGCCGCCGGCCGCGACGGCTCCCACTTCCGCCCCGGCCCCAGTCGCCGCTCCCGCTCCCGCGGCTGCTCCGTCAGCAGGGGGGAAGGTGAAATGACACAGGTCGCGTCTTTCTCGGAGCTCTCGGGCGCCGCCGCCGGAGAGCCTAGCTATCCGCCCGTCAAGCCGCGCTGGCTAGGCCCGGCCGCCACGGTGGCGGTGGCGCTCGCTCATGCCGGCGTCGCTTTTTTTCTGATGACGGCGGCGATCGAAAAAGTCGCGCCGCTTGAATCGGTGAACATGGATCTGGTGCCGGAAGGCGACATGTTCGAATCCGAGCAGGTGGAGGCGACGGACGAGGCCGTGCCGCCCGAGGAGATGGAACAGCCCGATCTCGCCATTCCCTTGCCCCAGGTGATGACGCCGGACGCGACGCCAATTCCTCTCAAGAAGGAGGCCGAACCGAAAAAGCGGGTCGTCGAGCACAAGCAGGTGGCCCAAGCCAAGGAGCATCGCGACGCGCAGGAACGTCATCGCATCGGCATCGCCGGGGGACGCGGCGCGGGCAGCATGTCGCAGGCCGCCTATAAGTCTCTGTTGGCCGCCGCGATCCGACGCCATGTGCCGAGCAGCTCGTCGCTCGGCGAAGGATCGGCGTCGTGCAGCTTCCATGTGTCGGCCGGCGGCGGCATGACGGGCATCAATTGCTCGGGTTCGTCGGGCGCGCACGCTTCGTTGTTGCGCAGCGCCGTCGCCTCGACTCACGCGCCGCCGCCGCCTGACGGAGGGTTCTTCGCGGCGCAAAGCGTCCACTTCCACTGAACGATCGAGAGCCAAGGTTTTTTCGGTCCGCCGGAAGTGTGAGACATGCCCCTTCGCGCGGCGCGTGAAGGGGCTCATTTAGCGAAGACATCCGCGGTCGCGCGGCCGCGGCGAGCCATCGACAAGGAAGCAACGTGAAACGCGGCACGATCTCGATTTTAGCAGCCGCCCTCGCGGCTTTTGGCGCGCGCGCCGAGGATGTTAAACAGCCTCCGGCGCAGGCGGTCGCGCCTCCGGCCCCCGCCGCCGAAGCGCCAGCCGCCCTTTCGCAAAGCAAATTTCTCGGCCTGCTCTATTCGGAGATCGCTCGTCACACGCCGCCGGAAAACAAAACCGGCGCCGGCGATGTGACGGCGAGCTTTCATGTCAACGCGCAGGGCAAGATTGACAAGGTCGTGATTGAAAAGACGACCAGCGCCGCCCACGCCGAGATAGTGAAAAAAATACTGGCGAGCGTTCAAGCGCCGCCACCGCCGGGCGGCAGTTTCGACGTTTCGCAAAGTTTCAAATTCCACTGAAGCGAGGCGGGGAAGAGTCTAGGCTTTTCCCGCCCGGGACCGCTCCGACAAGGGGCCTGACTGGAGGCGCCAATGAGAACGCTAGCGCTTGTGCTGCTCGCGGGGATTATCGCGACGCCGGCTTCCGCCGAAGATCAAGCGCCCGCGACCGACCAAGGCGCTCAAAACCATCGCGACCATATGGTTCACGCCGCCGCGCCGCCCGCCTGCGCGGAGGCGAAGCCGCGATGCGCGCAAACAGCGGAACCGACCTTCGCGAAGGACGGTCGTCTGTGGCTGGCTTTTTCGGTGGGCGATAAGGTTTACGCGGCGTCGTCGCGCGACGACGGTCAAAACTTCGATTCCGCCGTGGTCGCCGCGACGGCGACGGGCGGGGTCATCGACGCCAATGGCGAGGCGCGTCCCAAAATCGTCGCTTTGGCCGACGGCGCGCTGCTTGTCAGCTACACCGCGCGGCCGGAAAAGAGTTACAACGGGACGATTTCGATCGCCCGGTCGACGGACGGCGGCAAGAGTTTTTCCGCCGCGCGACCGCTGATCGACGGCGCTGGCCAGCGCTTCGATATTTTTCTCGCCTCGCCCGATGGGCGTCTCTACGCGGCCTGGCTCGACAAACGCGACGCCGAGGAGGCCGGGAAAAGCGGGAAGGACTTCGCGGGCAGCGGCATCGCGGTCGGCTGGTCCGACGATGGCGGCAAGACTTTCGCGGGCAAGAAAATCCTGTTGGATCATTCCTGCGAATGCTGCCGCGTCTCCGCCGCCCTGGATCGCGATGGTCTCCCGGTGTTCGCTTGGCGCCATGTGTTCGGGACCAATTCGCGCGATCACTATGTCGCGAAGCTGTCGGCCGATGGCGCCGAACTCCTGGGCGGCAGGGTGAGCGAGGACGAGTGGGCCACAAGCTGTCCGCATCATGGACCGTCGCTCGCCATCGACTCCGCCGGAGCCTGGCATGTCGTGTGGTTCACCAACGGCAAGGCCCGCAAGGGTTTATTCTACGCCAAGAGCGTCGATGGCGGCAAAAGCTTCTCCGAACCGGCCAAATTCGGGGACGACGGGCGCGCGCCTTCCCATGCGGCCCTGCTTTCCGCGAACGGCCATCTCTATCGCGCGTGGAAAGAATTCGACGGAACGACGACCAGCATCCTCGCGCAGATATCGCGCGACGCCGGCATGGCTTGGAGCGCTCCGCGCGTCATCGCGTCGACGACGGGCGCGTCGGACCATCCTCTGCTTATCGAACACAAGGGCGCCGCTTATCTCTCGTGGTTGACCCATGAACAGGGCTATCGCCTATTGCCTTTGCCGCGCGAACAGGCCGCGGCGACGACGCGCGCGCGAGCCGCCGTCGCGTTGACGGGAAAGTGATCGGCGAATGTTCAGAAAATCATTGCGTTTAGTCGCCGCCGCCGGCGCCCTTTTTGCGCTGGCGGGCGCGCCGGCTTCGGCGACCGAGTTCAAGCCCTACGGGCGCGGCTCCTTCGCCGAACTGCGCAAACAGCACGCGGGGCGTCCGCTCGTGGTGCATTTCTGGTCGGTGACTTGTCCGCCGTGTCTCGCGGAATTGCCGGACTGGGCGAAAATCGCGAGCGAAAGAAAATCCCTCGACATCGTTTTCGTGAACGCCGACCTGGACAATGACCGTCCGCGCGCGCAAAGCCGCATCGACAAGGCGGGGCTCTCCAACCTCGTTCAATACGGCTTCGCCGACGACTTCGTCGAACGGCTCTATTTCGAAGCCGATAAGAGCTGGCGTGGCGAATTACCCTTCACCGCGCTGATCGGGGCCGATGGCGCCCTCGTCACGGTGACCGGAGCGGTTGACGATCCACTGATCGCGAATTGGTTCGAGCGGGCGGGGAAGTGAGCGCGACGTCTTAAAGAGCGCTCGACAAGCCCGCGCGGGCGGTGTTGTTGAGGGCGCTAGGGCGTCCATGTCGGGCGCCCGGCCAACAGGACGTCCATGGCCAAATCCCGCTCGACTTTCGTTTGCCAGAATTGCGGCGCCGTCACCAATCGATGGCAGGGGCGCTGCGACTCCTGCCAGGAATGGAACAGCATCGTCGAGGAAGACGCTGGGCCGCCCACGGCGATCAGGGCTCATCGCGGCCGCGCCTTCGCGCTCGAAGGACTGTCCGGCGAGGGCCGCGCGGCGCCGCGCATTGTCACGGGCATGGCGGAATTCGACCGCGTGACCGGCGGCGGCTTCGTCCATGGCTCGGTGACGCTGCTCGGCGGCGAGCCCGGCATCGGCAAATCGACGCTTTTGATTCAGGCCTGCGCGGCCTTGGCGCGGCGCGGCGCGCGCGTGATCTATATTTCGGGCGAGGAGGCGGTGGCGCAGGTGCGGTTGCGCGCGGCGCGGCTCGACCTCGCGGACGCGTCCGTTGAACTCGCGAGCGCCACCCAGGTCGAGGATATTTTGGCGACCTGCTCGACGGGCAAGCGCGCGGCGCTGATCGTCATCGACTCGATCCAGACAATGCACACCGAAACCGTCGAGTCGTCGCCCGGCACGGTCACGCAGGTGCGGGCCAGCGCCCAGGCGCTGCTGCGTCACGCCAAGCACAGCGGCTCCTCGATCATTCTGGTCGGACATGTGACCAAGGACGGCCAGGTGGCCGGGCCGCGCGTCGTCGAGCACATGGTCGACGCGGTGCTGTCCTTCGAGGGGGATGGCGCGCACCACTTTCGGATGTTGCGCGCCTCGAAGAATCGTTTCGGCGCCACCGGAGAGATCGGCGTGTTCGAAATGACCGGGCTTGGCCTCGCCGAGGTCGCCAATCCATCGGCCCTGTTCCTGGCCGGGCGAGACGCCGCCGCGCCGGGCGCCGCCGTGCTCGCGGGCATGGAGGGACAGCGTCCCATGCTGATCGAAATTCAGGCGCTGGTCGCGCCTAGTTCGTTGGGCACGCCGCGTCGCGCGGTGGTCGGCTTCGATCAAAACCGGCTGGCGATGATTCTCGCCGTTCTTGAGGCGCATGGCGGCTTGAAGCTGGGCGCGCACGATGTCTACCTCAACGTCGCCGGAGGAATGCGCGCCGATGAACCGGCGGCCGATCTCGCGGCGGCGGCGGCGCTCGTTTCGTCCTTGACCGGCGCGCCATTGCCGCCGCGCCAAGTCTATTTCGGCGAGATCGGCCTCTCTGGCGCGGTGCGTCCGGTCATTCACGCCGGTCTGCGCCTCAAGGAATCCGGCAAGCTCGGTTTTTCCTCGGCCGTGCTCTCGCAACTCCAGCAACTCAACGACGAGGACAAGAGCGCCGGCGTGACGCCGCGCCCCTTGAGCGATGTCGGCGCGCTGGTCGCCGAAATCGCGCGTTCCGCGGCGCGGCGTCGCGAGGGCCAACATTAAGATATTACGTAACATAGTTAATTAGCGTTTAATTTGGACGATTGCTTCGCGTAATAGTATTGGAGCGCGAAACAACATGCCGTCCAAGAAAATATTTTGTCCAGAGGGGCTTTTCGACGCCGCGAATCAGCTTATGAATAGTCGTCGGACGACAACACCGTCGGATCGTCGCGCGGCGCGGGTTTGATCGATGCCAGCCAGAAAAATCGAAATTTCCTGTTCCGAAATCGCGCGTTGGAGCGAGCCTCTGATCGCGGACTTCATTTACTCCGCCTACGAACACTGCCTTGGAGGCCGGACACAGGCGTCGGAAGCGCTCGGAAGCCGCCACTGCCGCCTTTGGCGCAATCTGTTGAACGAAGAGCCGACCATCGCCGCTTACCTGCGGCGGGAACTGCTCAAGGCCGCCGCCGCGGAAAAGCTCCCCACCTCGACGGTGGACGCCATCGACGCCGCCGTTCTCGACAGTCTGCTCGACGTGCTCATGCGCCCTGGACTGCGCTCGCGCGATTCAGCCCGCAACGACGGCTTGTCGCTCGTTCACGCCGCTTCGACGCTGGGAGAAATCCGCAAGGTCGCTTGACCGGCGGCTTACGCCCCGCAGGCCGCCATCGCCGCGATCATATGCGGAGGCGCCGGCGCCTCCACCACGACCGGCGGTTTTCCGTCCCGCATCGGAATGATCACGCCGCGCGCATGGAGATGCAGCGGCGGCGAGCCCGCCCTTAGGCCCGTTCCGTAGATCGGATCGCCCAATATCGGCCAGCCCATCGCCTGCATGTGCACGCGCAATTGATGGGTGCGGCCGGTGTGAGGCTTCAACTCCAGTAGCGCCAGATCGCGGCCCTCGGCGTCGACGCCGCGCCCAAGCGCGCGCCAGCTGGTTCGGGCGGGGAGCCCCAGCGGGTCGACCCGCATCCACCAGCCCCGCGTCGCGTCGAGCCGGCCCAGCGCCAGCTCGATCTCGCCGCTTTCCTCCGGGGGCGCGCCCTCGACGACCGCCCAATAGGTCTTTTGAACCCGGCCGCCCTTGAACAGATTGCCGAGACGCTCCAGCGCCTTGCGGTGCCGTCCGAGCACGAGGCAGCCGGACGTGTCCTTGTCGAGCCGGTGGGCCAGCGCCGGCGCCCGGGGCAGCCCGAAGCGCAGTTGACCGAAACAATCCTCCAGATTGTCGCCGCCTTTCGGCCCGCGATGCACCGGCAGCCCGGCGGGCTTGTCGATGACGAGCATCAGCCCGTCGCGGTGAAGCAATCTGGAGAGAAGATCGAGTTCGGCCATCGTCGTCCGTTTCCGCCGTCCATTCGGCGGACGCCCTTCGCCCTGAACTACGCGCCGCCGGGCGCTTGAGCAAGTTCCGCGAGAGTTGACGGACTCTTGCGACAGGAACTTGCTCCAGCATACTAATTTCGCGCCAGAGTCGGACGCTTGAAACCCTGTTTCAGGCTCCGGGCGAGGACGTTGTCGGAGCCGGCGATGCGCTGGAAGCAGACCCCGTCAAGCAAGCGTAGGCATGGAAGCGGTCGATTCTTTCCTATTGGCGCGCGACGAAAATCCGGTCAGGCCAAGCTAGGCGAGCCCCAGTTTTTGCGCCAGTCCGATGCGTTGCAGTTTGCCGGTCGCGCCTTTGGGGATTTCGCCGAGAAACAGAATCTTTCGCGGCGTCTTAAACGCCGCGAGCTTCGTGGACAAAAACGAGCGCAATTCTTGCTCGGAGACGGTCGCGCCCTCGCGCAGAACCACGGCGGCGGCCACGTCCTCGCCGAGCTTGTCGTGAGGCACGGCGAAAGTCACGACCTGCAAGACCGCCGGATGATCCATCAGGGCTTCGTCGACTTCGCGCGGCGAGACTTTTTCGCCGCCGCGATTGATGATCTCCTTGAGACGGCCGGTCAGGCTGATGTAGCCGTCGGCGTCCTTGACGCCCTGATCGCCCGTGCGGAACCAGCCGTTCGTGAAGCTTTCGGCGTTGGCCTTCGGGTTGCTTTCATAGCCGCCGGTGACGTTGTCGCCGCGAATGACGATCTCGCCGATTTCATTAGCCGGCAACAAATTTCCGGCCTCGTCCATGATCGCGACTTCCGGTCCGGCGGCGAGGCCGACGGAGCCGGGTTTCCTTACGCCATGCAGAGGGTTCGACGCCATCTGGTGCGACGCTTCGGTCATGCCATAGGCTTCGATCACCGGCGCGTGGAAGGTCGCTTCCAGCTCCGCGATGACCTGCGGCGGCAGCGACGATGAAGACGAGCGGATGAAGCGTAGCGGATGGCGCGCGATCACATCTTTGTTCTGCGCCGCGCGCGTCAGAATCGCCTGATGCATGGTCGGGACCGCCGTATACCAATTCGGCCGCGCGGCCTCCATCGCGGCGAAGAATTTGAGCGCGTTGAAGCCCGGCGTGCAATAGACCGAGCCGCCGCGCGACAACGGCGCCAGGAGACCGGCGATGAGGCCGTGAATATGGAACAGCGGCATGATGTTTAGGCCGCGATCGGCTTCCGAGAACTCCAGCGTCCGCGCGATATTGTCGGCCGAAGTCGCGACGTTGTGTTGCGACAGAGGCACGATTTTGGGCCGCGAGGTCGTCCCGGAGGTGTGCAGGATCAGCGCGATGTCTTCGGGGCTGGCGAAGCCCGGCCGCGCGGCGGCGCCTTGCCGTCCGCCTGAGAGCGTGAAGCTTCCCGCTCCCGCGTTCGCGTCGGGCGTCAGGGTCAGAACCGCGATCCCGAGCTTCTTCGCCGCGTCGACGGCCGGGGAGGCGCCACCCGCTTCGACGACGAGCGCCTTGGCGCCCAAATCGCTCAGGTAAAATTCGAATTCGTCGGCGCGATAGCCGGGGTTGAGCGGCGCGGAGACGGCGCCCGATGCGATCGCAATAAAGGCGGTCGCGATTTCCGGCCCGTTCGGCAGGACGATCGCCACGCGGTCGCCGCGCCCGACGCCAAAATCGTTCAGCGCCGCGATCGTTTTCGCGACGAGCGCTCTCAAGCCGTCATAGGTCAACGGCTTTGCGTCCGGAGCGGAAATCGCGACCGCGTCGCCACGCGTTGGAGCCAACAAGGTCTCGAATGTGCGCCCAGATGTCATAACTGCATTCCCGTGGGTGTTGTCTTCAAGTCGGCGCGACGACGAGCCGTCCCTTCGCGCGCGCGAGCGTTTCGCCGAGCAGTTTCACCGCCGCGTAGATCGCATCGAGGCGCGGCGTCGCGACGCCGACGAGGACGCCAAGTTCGATCACGGAGCCCAGCAAGGCGTCCGCCTCGATCGCGCGGCCGGCCTCGATGTCCTGAAGCATCGATGTTTTGTGAGCGCCCACCGCCTCGGCGCCGGCGATGCGCTTTTCGAGCGAAATTCTGAACCGCACGCCGAGCGCCTCTCCAACCGCTTGCGCCTCGCGCATCATATTGGCGGCGAGCGCGCGCGTCGGCGCGAATTCGCAGATGTCCACGAGCGTCGCATGGGTCAGCGCGCTAATCGGGTTGAAGCTCAGATTGCCCCAAAGCTTCGTCCAGATTTCGGCGCGCACGTCGTCAACGACGGGCGCCTTGAACCCCGCGCGCGTAAAAGCTTCCGAGACGCGCAGAATGCGTTCGCTCTTCGATCCGTCGATCTCGGCGAGCGAAAACCGGTTCCCCTCGATGTGGCGAATGACGCCGGGCCGTTCAATCTCCGCCGCCGGGTAAACCACGCTCGCCAGCACGCGGTCGACGGGCAAATGATCGGCGATGACGCCGCCCGGGTCGACGCTCTCCAGCCGCGCGCCTTCGTGCGGCCCGCCATGCTTGAAAAAATACCACCAGGGAATGCCGTTCTGCGCGGTCAACACCGCCGTTCGCGGTCCCATGATCGCCGGCAAGTCGCCGACCACCGCCGCGACCTGGTGCGCCTTCATGCCGAGGATGATCAAATCCTGTTCGCCAAAATCGGCGATGCGATCGCTGGCCTCGACCTTCGCGACAGTCCGCGCGCCTTCCTCGATCAAGGTCAATCCGCTCGAAGCGATCGCCGCCAGATGCGCGCCGCGCGCGACGACGCTGACGTCCTCGCCGGCGCCAGCGAGTTTGGCGGCCAGCAGGCCGCCGATCGCCCCGGCGCCGATGACGCAAACCTTCATGAGCTTGGAATCCCCTTCTCTCGCCCCACGGCCGCGAAAGCCCGACGCGCGAAACTCCATGCCGCATCCGGTCGAGGGCTGTCCAGCGCTATATTTCAAACGAGGACTCGAAATTTACATTGTATCGCCGGGCGAAAATCGCCTACCCAAATCCGGCGCGACGGACATTTTCTCGGCGCGAGGCGACGATGTGGGATTCGAGTGGAAGAGATGACAGCGGCTGCTCCCGAACAATCGAAAGTCGCGATTCGGCACAAATCCCATAGATGGTTGCAGCTTTTCATCGGCGTGCTCTGCATGACGATGGTCGCCAATCTCCAATATGGCTGGACCCTCTTCGTCGATCCGCTTCAGGCGAAATTCGGCTGGGATCTCTCCGCGATCCAGGTCGCCTTCACGATCTTCGTCGTCGCCGAGACCTGGCTTGTCCCTCTCGAAGGCTATTTCGAAGATTTGTTCGGCCCCAAGCCGCTCGTCCTGTTTGGCGGCTTGCTCGTGGGCGCCGCCTGGGTGATCAACTCGAAACTCACGAGCCTGCCGGTTCTTTATCTCGCTCAGGCGATCGGCGGCATTGGCGCGGGCGCCGTCTACGGAACCTGCGTCGGCAACGCGTTGAAGTGGTTCCCCGATCATCGCGGCCTCGCGGCGGGTGTGACGGCGGCGGGTTTTGGCATGGGGTCGGCGGCGACCATCGTCCCGATATCGATGCTCATCGACAAGAGCGGATATCAGGACGCCTTCCTGTATTTCGGTCTGTCGCAGGGCGTTGTCGTCTGCCTTTGCGCGCTTGGCATGAGTTCGCCTGAAAAGGAAGACGACGAAGATATTCCGGTCATCGCGGCCGATCACCGTCATCGTCAGTACGCGCCGCTCGAAATGGCCAAAACGCCGCTGTTCTGGCTGCTGTACTGCATGTTCGTCATGATCGCGGCGGGAGGCCTGATGGCGACCGCGCAACTCGCGCCGATCGCGAAAGACTTCGGGGTCGCCGACGTTCCCGTGAGCGCTCTCGGCGTGACCTTGCCCGCGCTGACATTCGCGTTGTCGATCGACCGCGTGCTCAACGGGGTGACGCGTCCGTTTTTCGGCTGGCTGTCCGACGCCATCGGGCGTGAAACGACGATGTTCATCGCCTTCGGCTTCGAAGGTCTCGCCATCTTGGCGCTCAGCGCATATGGACACACGCCCGGCATGTTCGTGCTGCTGACGGGCTTTGTTTTTTTCGCCTGGGGCGAGATTTACAGCCTGTTTCCGGCGACCTGCGCCGATAGTTTCGGCACGAAATACGCCGCGGCCAATGCTGGCCTCCTCTATACGGCCAAGGGAACGGCCGCGCTGCTCGTTCCTTTATCCAGCATGATCGCCGCTCGCGCCGGCGGTTGGCATGTCGTCTTCTACGTCGCGGCCGGTCTCAACATCGCGGCCGCGTTGCTCGCGGTGTTGGCGCTTCGGCCCTTGCGGCGGCAAGCCATGATTTGACCAGCCGGCCGCGCATCGAGTGGACGCTTCGGGAGTCCGCATGGAGTCGATCGCGGTCCAGCGGCGATTGCTTTCGCCGCTCCATGTCGCGGGAGCCAAGCGTTGGATTTCGATCACCGGACTCCTTTGTTTTGTCGTGCTTTGCGAGGCAAAACCGGCCTCCACTATTGCGAAAAGGCGCGCCAAGGCATGGACGCATCGAATTTATTGACGATTTTTTAACCTAATCTGTTGGGGCGGCGTTCAGTTTACGCAAGTTATTTTAAATTCTATCGATATCGCCGTAACAGGACGTTTTCACATGGACCCCTGCCGCGAAGACAAGAACAACGCCGATGGCGCGGGACCGGCGGACCGAAACGCCGGGCCAGACGACGCCACCATCGTCGGCCCCCACGAGTTGATCCGCATGCCGCGCCGGGACGCCGCCGGCCGGGATGAGCCGAGCCCGCCGCGCGACGCTCGCGCGGATGGCGCGCCGCCGCTCGTCGACATGACCTGCGAGAGATTGTATCGCCATTACGAGATGCCGCGTTCGCGCTCGGCGCCGCGCCGGCGCTCCCGCCCCTGGAAGTGGATTATCGGCGCGGGCGCGGGCGGGGCCTCGATCGCCGCCGCGATCGGCGTCGTCTGGGCGGTCGGAACGGCGCGGCTCGACGACGGCGCGGCCAGCCAGCGCGCCCTCGTCGACGAGGTTGGCGCGTTGCGGCGCGAGGTCGCCACGCTCGAATCCTCCGTGGCCAAAAAGCCCGCCGATAAGGCCGCGGCCGCCGTGAACGCGGCGCAGCTTCGCGCCGCCATCGCGCAGCTCGAAGCGCGGCTCGACGCCGGCGCGGGCAAGACTTCGACCAAACTGACGCAAGTCGCTTCGCAGCTCGAAAAGCTCGACGCGCAGAGCGCGCGGGAGAGCGCCGCCAAGCTCTCCGAGATCACCGAACGGCTCGACCGGCTTCATCATCAGGTCGCCGCGATCTCGATGGAGACGACCGGCTCGATCCAAAAGCCCACGCCCGCGCCCGCTGCCGCGCCGCCGGTCCCGTTTCGCGCCGCCGCCGCCGCCTCGCCGCCCAAGGAGATACGCGCCAAGGAAACACAGGCCCACCTCGCGGAGCAGCGACGCCCGCTCGACAATTGGGTGCTGCGCGGCGTCCACGAGGGAACGGCGCTGGTCGAGGGAGCGCAAGGCCTGCGCGAGGTCGCGCCCGGCAGCGTTTTGCCCGGCGCGGGTCGCGTGAAATCCATCGAACGGCATGGCGCCAACTGGGTCGTGATCACCACGGCGGGAGTCATCGACCCGGAGGATTAGGCCCCGAATCGGCGCGGCCGTAATCGCGCATGGGGCGCGCATTTTCGCGCATGATGGCGCGTGGGGGCGCATGGAGGCGCAAGAAAAACCGGCGCCTCGGGAGAGGCCGGCGGGGCGCCCGCGTCTCACCAATAAAGAGCAATATGCGCCGACGGCGCCGCCGCGAAAAATGGACGAGCCGCGCGTCAAAAAGGCCAAGCTCGAGACGCCACTCGACGACTCCGGTCTTTACAAAAGCGATCCGGCGAAATTCGGGCGCGCCGGAGTCATGCTCGCCGAGGCCGACGCGGATCTGGCGCGCCGCGAGGAGAAATGGCTCGAACTAAAAATGCGGCGCAAGGAATCGAGAGACAGTATTGGCGGGCAATCGGATTGAAATTTCGACATTGCGCCGGGAAGGGAGATCGGCAAATGTTTCGCACCTAACTTTTGCACGACCTAACTCATTGATATTAATGACCGCGAGGTTTGTTTCAAAAATGTTGCAGACCGTGTGGAAACGCTTTGTCGTGAGCAGAAGCCGCCTTTCAGTGGCTGGCGACGGCGGGTTTTCGCGCCGCCGCTGAAAATCTCGCCCCTCGCGCTCCCCAAGGCTTTCCGAGGCGAGCTGAAGCGCCATTTCGGCTCCTCTAGGCGGATAAACGGCCTCCCTCAGGGCCGCGCGGCCCTCATCAATTCCCCCACGCCGAGAATGTTGATGGCCCTTCGCATGTTGTAGACGAGCGCCGTCAGGCTGAACTTCATCGCGCGCATCCGCGAGCATCGGGGTGGCGCGCGGAAACCGGGCGATGCGTCCCGGCTTGCTGGCTGGCCGGCCTACCCGCGCGCGTTGGATTATGCGCCCTTGCGGGTAATCAGCACAACATTACCAGCATTCTTCGGCTCGCAATGGTTCGCCCACGCCTCCATGACCCCGCCGCTGTTCCAAAACGTTGGTCCGCCTGTAGGCCCGCTCCACCGCCGTTCCCACGACATGACCCATTGCCTCCTCGACCACGGCATGTGGAAAGCGAGCGATTTCCTCGCACCATGTCCTGAAAGTGGCTCGAAATCCGTGCGGGACGATTGCTTTGCCGGACGTTGCGTCCAGCCACTGGTCGCCGCCGCTTTTCATTCTCTTGAGCAGCGTCAGCATCGCCATGTTCGAAAGCGGCTTGCCGCGAGAGCCAGGAAACACGTGATCTCTCCGCGCGTTCCGCGTTATCGCCGATGAATATGTCGCCAAGCTTAGACGCGAGAACCGTGCGGAGGTGACCGTTGAGAAGATTCTTTGACAAGCCGTAGATGAACGAGTCCTGATTTCGCCGTTGACGACTACGTTGTTTTCAGGAAGGAACCGCTAACTCTCTCCATTTTTTACAATTAAGAAAATTGAAGCGGCAAAAGCTATCACGGCGATGATTAAAAAGGCAAAATAGTGGCCATTTATTCGTAAAAAGGAAATAAGAAATAATATTCCGCTATAAACTAATAACACACCGCTCAGGAAGGCATAGACATAGTCCTTAAATAGCTTTGATATGATGGTATCTTTATTATCTGAATTCAATTGAATATCGTATTTGCTGCGTCGCAAAGGATCGCTTAAAACGAAGTAGGATTCATGGATTTGTTCAAATTTCGCGGCATTTCCGCCTTTCACGTCCGGATGATATTTTTTTGCAAGCTTCCTGTACGCCGATATTATTTCCTTCTCGGTGGCGTCTTTTTTTACTTGTAGAATTTTGTAATGCGGCGGCATTTGACCGGCGCCGGACGGTGACCTCATCTTCACGCCTCGCTGTCACTGGAATTTTTGGGACCGACCTCTCGTTGATGATCGGCAAAATTCCCGCTCTGGGCATGGACCCAACCGAAAAGGCCCAACTCGCTTGGGTCGACACTGATCAAGAACTTTCCCGCGCGTCGGATCAGCTACGAATCTTTCTGATTCCGGTCGAGTGTCGTGCGAAAGTGATGGGAATCACGGGCAGGCGGACATTCCTCCGGTTACGGGATAGGTTCGAAGCAGTTCCCCAAATCCAGAATATATCAAATTCCGACACCGAAAATAGCGCCCGCCCTATTTGGGGGCTGGTTCAGCTTTGCCTATGCCTTGAATAGCTTTAACTTGCAGCGACTCAAGCGCAATGGACAATTCACGTCCGTCGTCCGAGATGCCGAGCGATTTAGGCGAGGCTGGGTTGTTGGTCTCTAGGACAATTCTCAACGTCCTTACGCCGCTGGGCAAGTCTAACTCTTGCACGAATGAAGGCGTATCTAGGGTCGCCTGAAGAGCAATAGCGAGGCTCCCATTCACGAATACGCTGGTTGTCGCTGTCGGGTGGGCGGGTGTTACAAATGCCCGCCCTCGCATGACCAGTTTCGCCCTTTGCATGGACTCGGTCAAGCGGATGTCGATTACCGATCTGCGCCCAACAGCCCAGATTTGCCTTTCCTCAAAGCCGCCCCCGCCTTCTTTGAAAATCTGAAAATAGGAATAAGCAGTCACGAGTTCCCGGTCTGGTCCAACAGCCCAAAACAGCTTGGCCGCGATGACGAGCGCGGCAAACAAAAGCCCGATGGAAATCGGCCAAGCGAACCAACCCTCGCGGAGAACAACCAGAATCCCCCGTTTCGGCGCCGATGGCGAAAGGAGGCGACGAAGCAAATTACGCCAAGGCGTTTCAAAAAAGTAAAAGGCGAACGCTGATAGGGCAATCAGCAATGCTACAAGCATAGATACGTAAAGAATGGGCGGAAAACGGACTTCATGAGTTGAAATAAGCCTATCTATCGTCATCTTAAGAGGCACGTGTATTAGATATATTGAAAAAGAATACATTCCAAAAGCGCGCATAGTGGGTGTTGAAAGCATACTAGCGGTTATATACTTTTCATTCGCTAGGCCGATAATAAAAAACGGAAATAGAAACAACAGGCAAGCGCTATTTACGTCAATTTCTGTAACAACTGGGATGGCTATAATTAATACTATTGCAATAGTTATGGCGTCAACGCACTTCGAGCAAAGCATACAAAAAACCGACTGACGGCTGTATATTGTATAAATTAGCCAGCCAGATGAGAATCCTGCGATTCCGCGAACTAGGCTGACGATATATGCGGCCGTGTTGGTCGACTGGTAGGTTCTCGGTTCAAAAATACGCCAATCAAAGTAGAAAACAGACCCAATATAAGCAGCTAGCGAAAGAGCTAAAACGCTCAGCGCGGCGCCCCAATCGTTTGGGGTGGGCCGAACGCGCCAGAGCAATGGGAATAGAAATAAATAACAAAAAAACTCCACTGAAATTGACCACGCTGGCAAGTCCCAGTGGACCCCCGTCCCGACAATCGGCCAAGAGTTAATGAGCGCAAGCTGAGCCAGAAAGTCGCTCCACGCCCGCTCCAACGGATATTGAGGCCCCAATGAAATCCCGATCAATGCTGACCACAGCAGTGTCGCGAGATAGAGCGGATAAATTCGCGCAATTCGAGCGGCGGCATAGTTGCGCCAATTTGCGAAGGTTCGCGTTTGCGGTTCATAAACCAGCGCCAGCGTAAACCCGCTTAGGCAGAAAAATAGATCAACGGCTTGACTAAACGATCCAATAAACAATCCGTTGAACGCCGCAAAGGCGGGTAGATTGAAGTGCGCTAATGCGACGACCAAAGCCGCGACTCCGCGAACACCTGTCAGTGAACGGAGTTCACCGCCACTTTGGAAGGGGCTTGCTGGCGCGTTGGAAGATGCTTTTGATTTAATGAAACTCATTAGGCCGCCCCTGCTCTCCCCACAATCCAAAATTCCTTTGAAATAACAAATAATTAAGCCATCTTATCCACGAGGAAAAATAATCCGAGGCGCCTCTCATGACCGCTGGAGTGGCATGGGCGCATATGCTCACCATCAAATCATCTGCCTTTCGTTCTTTCTCTTTGAATGGAAGGTCAACTCTTAGCCTCGCTTGGGGGCGAAATCGACGCTCGAGAACGTCCGAAATAACTTAAAAGCCCGATATGGAGCTCTGGCGTCTCGCCTACAGGCGCGCGGGCGCGCAAAAATCGCTCACGATGTGCGTTAAACATCGAATTTCTCTCGCCGCCAGAAGGATGCGACGCACGGAGTTTGAGAACGATCCTCGATTACGTCAGCGCGGTTAGCAGGGCGCTCAGTTTTTCCGGGTCGACCGGTTTGACCAGATAGCGATCGAAACCCGCGTCTCGACCGCGCGCCACGGCCGCCTCATGGCCATAGCCGCTCACCGCGACGAGCTTCACCTCCGCGCCGCCCGGCAGACTCCGGATTTTTCGCGCGATCTCATAACCATCTTGTCCAGGTAGACCGATGTCGAGCAGCACCGCCAGGGGCTGAAACTCCCGACACAGACGCAACGCGGCTTCGCCCGAATTCGCGCAGCGGACTTCACAGCCTTCCAGGCGCAGCAACATCACCGTGCTTTCCGCCACCGCCTCGTCGTCGTCCACAACCAGCACGCGCAACCCTACGGGCGCGGCAAGCGGTCCATCTTCCGTCGGCGAGGGGCTTTCCGCCGCATCTCCGGCCGCGGGCAGCCGGACGGTGAAGCTGGCCCCTTGATCGAGCCCGGCGCTGTGCGCCTCCACGCGCCCGCCATGCAACTCCACCAATTGGCGCACCAAGGTGAGGCCGATCCCGAGCCCGCCCTGCGAACCGTCTGGACCATGCTCGCCTTGCCGGAAGCGCTCGAACACCTCGGGCAAAAGGCTCGCTGGGATTCCGCTGCCGTTGTCGCGCACCTCGATCTCGACCTCTTGTCCCGACAGGCCGGCGACCAATAAGACGCGCCCGCGTTCCGGCGTATATTTGGCGGCGTTGTCGAGGAGATTTTGCAGAACCTGGACCAGGCGCACGAGGTCGCCTTCGATCGTCACCCGCTTCTCCGGGAGCATGACTTCGAAATGATGCTCCTTGGCCGACATCTGCGGCTGCGCCGCCTCGCAGGCCTGGCGCACCAATTCGGAGAGTTCGACGCGCGACTTCTTCAGGTTGATCTTGCCAAGCGCGATGCGAGAGATATCCAGCAGTTCGTCCACCAGGCGGGCGAGATGGGCGACCTGGCGGTCGATGACGTCTCGCGCCCATTGCACGCGCGGCTCATCCACATTGAGCTTGCCGAGCACGCGCGCGGCGTAACGGATGGGCGCCAGAGGATTGCGCAATTCGTGGGCGAGCATGGCCAAAAACTCATCCTTGCGCTGGTCGGCTTCGCGCAAGGCCAGCTCCGCAGCCTTGCGCTCGGTAATGTCGATCACGATGGCCTGCAGCCGACCGTCGGCGAGCCGTCTGCCCCTGACCTCCCCGATGAAAATGGAGCCATCCTTGCGGCGGAAGCGCCATTCGCTGACGATCGTTTCCCCATCCACGAATCGCGCGACCTCGGGAGCGATGCGCGCCACTTCTGGCGGGTCGACGACATCGGCGATGGTCAAACGCAGCAGCGCCTCGCGGGTGTAGCCCAGCATCGCGCAGCCGGCGGAATTCACGTCGATATAGGCGCCCCGCGCGTCGGCGACGAAGAAGCCGTCCGCCGCCTGCTCGACCAGCGCGCGAAAGCGCGTTTCGCTGGATCGCAGCGCGGCCTCCCGGCCGGCGCGTTCGGCGCGCAAGCGCAATACGCCAATGCCATGGCTCAAGTCGTCGGCCAGCTTCTGAAGCAGCGCCACATCCGATGCGCTGCTAAAGGCACGCGGTCGTCCGGAATAAATAGTCAGGGCGCCGAAAGTCTTGTCGTCGACCGTCAATGGCAGCGAGATGCAGGCGGCGTAGCCGCGCCGCAGCGCCGCCGCCCGCCACGGCTCAAAGTCTGGGTCGGTCCGCAGGTCCTCGAATATTACGCGCCGCCCGGTGCGAATAGCCCTGCCGGCGGGGCCGCAGCCATGTTCGCGATCCGCCCAGGTGAGAGGAATTTTGTCTAGATAGCCATCCACGAAACCCGCGTGAGCGACCGGACGAAGGCTTTGCTCCGCATCCTGTTCGGCATAGCCGACCCAAACCATGGCGTGGCCGCAGTCCTCGACAACGATCCGGCAGATCTCGCGTAGAAATCTTGTCTCGTCGGTGGCGCGCACCAGGGCCCAGCCGCTGGCGCTATAGGCCCGCAAAGTGTGGTTGAGCCGTTGAAGCTCTTGCTCCGCGCGTTTCTGCTCGGTGATGTCCAAATTTATGCCGGACATGCGGATGGGGGAGCCGTCGGGCGCATAGTCGACCTTGCCCAGGGCCGCGAGCCAGCGCTCCTCTCCAGTTGGAAACACAACGCGATATTCCGTCCGATATTCGAGCGTGCGCTTCTCGACGGCTTCGCGCACCGCGCGCTCGGTCGGCGCCCGATCGTCGGGATGGAGGCAAGCGAGCCACCCGCCATAATCCGGTTGCCCGAGCTGGGGATCGCGCCCATGCAGCGCATAACTTTCCGGCGACCATATTTGCTCGTTGGTCAGGATGTTCCATTGCCACGCCGCCGCATGGGCGCCGCTCAGCGCATAGCGCAGCCGCTCCTCGCTCTCGCGCAGCGCCCGTTCGGCGCGCTTGCGATCTCCAATGTCGCGAAGGATCGTCGAGCTTCCCGCGACATTGCCCTTGGCGTCCTTGACCGGCGAGAGGGTCAGCGAGACATCGATTTCGCGGCCGTCCTTGGCCACGCGCGCCGTTTCGTAATGATCGATGCGCTCGCCCGCGCTCATCCGCGCCGCGATGCCGGCCTCCTCATCGATCCGCCCTGGAGGAATCAGGCGCGCGATCGACTGTCCGATCATCTCGTCGGGGCTAAAGCCGAACAGCCGTGTCGCCCCGGCGTTCCAGCTGGTGATGATCCCGTCGAGAGTCTCGCAGAGAATCGCGTCGGACGAGGATGCGACTATCGCCGAAAGCCTCTCATTGACGGCTCCCGCCGCCTCGACCTCGGCGACGCGCGCCCAAGAGCGGTGCAGCATCTCGGTCACGCCGATAATAAGGACGCAACTTAGCGAAAATCCCGCAAGCCCCGCCACATCGGTGGCGTCCGCGAGCGGAACGAAGAAGTAATGGATAGTGAACGCGCAAAGGACGGCGGCGAAAGCTCCGGCGGACAAGCCTCCAACAAGCGAGGCGACCACCACCACCGGATAAAACGTCACATAGGCGAGTCTTGTCGTCGATTCTCCCAGCAGCGCCAATCGGGCCAGGGCGCCCATGCCGGCGGCCAGCGCGCCGATCCCAAGGCCCGACCACCACGGGAATCGATCGCGCCGTGAGACGACCTCGATCAAAACATCCAAAATGCGGTGGCTCCACGCCGGCTTGAGCAGCCGGCTCCCGTTGAGCGTGGGGGAACGCGGCTCGGACGGTCGATCATAATCCAATGACTTCCCTCGATCTTCCTCCGGCAGTGGCCGTTTTTGACCGGCGCTCTCAGGCCGACCGCCTCGTTCTCGATCGATTTCGCCACTGTCTGGCGCTGGCGTCAATGGTCATCGACCTCTGGACATAGCGAGCAGCCGAAGCCACAAGCTCAACCGGGATGATCATAATGATGTGATTATATTGTGATTTGAAGCTCTTGAATCATCCCGCTGGACGGCCAATGCCATTTTCACGAGCTCGGACAAGCTGCCGGCGCGCATTTTTGTCATCACATTGGCGCGGTGGACTTCGACGGTTCTCGCGCTAATGCCCAGTTCATGCGCGATGAGCTTATTCGGTTGCCCCTTGAGCAATCCCGCCAGCACTTCCTGTTCCCTTTTGCTCAACGTCGCGAGCCTCTCTCGGATCACGCCCGTTCCCGCGTCAGGCGGGTTTTCGCGCCTCAGCGCCGAGCGAATGGCGGCGAGAAGAAAATCGCCGTCGAACGGCTTCTCGAAAAAATCGACCGCTCCCTGTCTCATCGCCGCCACCGCGAGCGGAATATCGCCATGCGCGGTCATGACGATCACCGGCATGAAAACGCGCTGCTTTTTCAGCGCCGCCAGGAGATCGAGTCCACTGATTTCCGGCATGCGCACATCCGTCACCACGCAGCCGCAATCGTTTTGTCGGATCGTTTCCAGGAATGTTCCGGCCGATTCATAGGTGCGAACCTTAAAACCCTCCGTCTTCAACAACAGGGCCATCGAATCGAGAACCGCCCGATCGTCGTCCACGATGTGAATAGTGGGATTGTAAATCATTCCTACGCTGCAGGTGGCCGCGAACCAAGTCCCCAATATATGGAATTTTTCGTTGTGCACGTAAAGGGAGACTCGCACGATCGCCGCGTTATTTGTTCTCGCGTTGATTGCTACGGTTTGGCCTAGCGTCCCCTCACGCGCGGAACCAACTCTATCACGCGTCTTCTTCCTTGTTTATTATGGTGAGCGCGAGGGCGTTTACAGGGCGCCAGTCGAGATTCGCGGCCCAGCGGTTTGCCGATCGCTCACCTTCAGCGCTGCCTATTGGTCCGGATCCGCCAACGGCAAGGTGAAGCTGAAAACGGCACCGCCGTCGGGATTGGGCCGGGCCCAAATCTTTCCGTCATGAGCCTCGACGATCAAGCGTGAGATCGACAGGCCGACGCCCAGGCCGCTTTCCTTAGTCGTGAGAAAGGGTTCGAATGGATCGTTCTTGTCCAGGCCGGACAGGCCACGTCCGGTGTCCGCAACGTCGATCTGGATCATTTCGTTTTCGACGAGCGAGGTCCCGATCGTTATCTCGCGTTTCGGGGAGGCCGCCATGGCGTCGGAGGCGTTGCGAATGAGATTGACCAATACTTGCTTGATCTCGACCTTGTCCACGAGCACGCCGTCCTTGTTCGCGTTCAATGCGAGAACCATCTGGATATTGACCTCCTTCACTCCGCCAATTGTGAGTTCGAACACTTCCCTAATTAAATTGTGTAAACTCTCGTGTGTCTTGTTGGGCTCGCCATTGGCGACGAATTCGCGCAAATGGCCGATGATCTTGCCAGCCCGCATGATCTGATCCGTGGCGTGGTCCAAGGCCGCGTCGACGCTGGCGGGTCGCTCCTCCGGCGGCAGTTGCAACAGCCGCCGTATCGCTTTCAGATAAGTGGCGATCGCCGAGAGCGGTTGATTTAGCTCATGCGCCAATCCAGTGGCCATTTCCGCCA
>Ga0181527_1001322_pt1 | contig 25715 bp, 29 predicted proteins | sample PEATcosm2014_Bin_30_FD_119762 | JGI IMG/M metagenome (GOLD analysis project Ga0181527, IMG submission 119762) | Peatland microbial communities from MTU Mesocosm Facility, Houghton, MI, USA - PEATcosm2014_Bin06_60_metaG | ecosystem: Environmental > Terrestrial > Soil > Wetlands > Peat | place...
AGCGAAGGCTCCTCCGTCGAGTCGGGTCGGTCCGATCGAACGGGAATTCCACTGATAAGACCCTGATATTCAGTGAGGCGTTTGCCGAGAATCACCACTCCCTTGGACGTGATTTCATACTCGCGAATATCCTTGGCATGATTTCCGCCCCGCATCTTGATCACCACCATAATCTTGCGAAGCTGGCCATCAATGGACACGTACCGCAGCCGGATGATGTCATCGGTGAGAAAAGAAATTGAGTAGGTGCTGAAGGGAAATTCGGTGAAAGACTCATCCACTTCTACGGTACTTAGAATCGTTACCCCGATTCCCGTCAGAGCGAAGATCATGCGATAGAGGGATTCGCGAAAGTCGGCGCGGAAGCCGGGCGACAGAGCCATCTCAAAGCCCGCCAGGGAATCAATCACCAGCCGCTTGGCGCCGATCTTCTGCACGGCGTCGAGAATCGACTGCATGGTTTCGTCCACCGACAGATCCAGGGGGCGGAGATAGAGGATTGTAAGTTTCCCGTTTTTCTGCGGCGTTTCCAGATCCAAACCTAAACTGGCAGCCCGCTCCGCATAGGCTTCCGGGCGTTCTTCAAAGACAGCCACGATTCCCGGTTCCCCTTGGCGTATGCCTTCGGCAATGAATTGGGTTGCCAGGACAGATTTCCCGGTTCCCGAAGACCCAGCTATGAGCACGCTATCGCCTTCGCGCACACCACCATCGAGCATTTTGTCCAACTCCGGAACGCCGAAGGAAAGGCGCCGATCGCCGGGGGGATTTCTCTTGCGCGCAGTCAACCCAAACGTACGCGAGAAGGCTTGCACACCGGCATCGGTTATGCGGAAAGTGTGCAGCCCCGGCACGGAATCCTGACCGCGCAGTTTTATGACCTGCAACTTCCGGACGATGGAATTTCGCTCTGCTGTTTGGCGCAGCCAGAACAGGCCATCGGCGACGGTAAAGATAGGATTGTCGCGTAACTCGTCCTCTGCATATTCACCGATCAGGAAAGTTGTAGCCTGCCAACTAGCCAGAAACAGGGCCAACCGCTGAATGAACGATTGCAGGTCCATGTCACTTTGTGGCTTGCGCACCATAGTGCGAAAGGAGTCTACAACGACGACGGCGGGGTTAGCCTTTTCAACTTCTTTGGTGATTTCCTCCAAGACCGCGCCCAGGTCCTTCTCCAGAACAACCTGGCTCAGGTTGATAAAACGGATGGAATCCGGCAGCTTGGCCGGATCGAAGAAAGTGTACTGCTGCTGGTATCGCAGCATTTTTATGGCGGATTCGCCGAGAACAGTGAAGTAGAGAGCCGGGCGTTCCGAGCTCGCATTGGCAAACACGAACTGGTGAGCCAACGTCGTCTTGCCGCTTCCGGGGGCACCCGCGATGATGTTGAACGAGAATTCGGGGAGACCGCCGCCGACGATTTCATCGAGGCCCGGAACTCCTGTGGGTAGTTTGTTGATCTTCACTCTGTCCTGGGTGCTCACGCTTTTCTCCCGTTCTCGAAATTGCGGTCGTTGAGGGCCGCCTCTGGCCACTTTGCCCGCAGCAGGCGTAACGTTAAACTTTCGCCAAGGAAGATAAGGAGCAGGCCAAGTAAGCGGGCGATGAGAATGATCCCTCCCTCGCCAGCCCGATCCTTGTCAATGTCCAATTGCTTTTCAAGCTCGCCCAGGCCCTGTAAAGATCCGTCGGCAGCAACCCTTGCCGCGCTAAGGCTGGGAGCTTCAGTTCTGGCCAACGCCAAGGCGCGAGAAGCCAGCGACTGAAAAGCCGCAACTCCGGCAAACTCACCAAGATCCTGGCGCAGCTTCTCATAGACTCGAAGGGTTGCGGACTCCGCAGGCTCGGAGGTCTTGCCCGCACCGGCTTCATACAAGAGAAGACGATTGGCTAGATCTCGCGTTTCTGGGGCAGCCGTCATGTTCAACCCTGCATTGTCCAAGGTAGGAAATTTCAATCGCCATTAAAGGCTACGTAAGAGATCGGGCGGCGATCCTGTCCTTAATTGAAGCGCCCCTCGGTTGGGGTGTTCGAGAGCCCGAGCCGCTCTGGATCGAGCGTCGTCGGACCTCAATTCAGATAGCCATTCGTTCGTGGGAGCGGTGCGTCTTCTTGTGAGCCGCCGGCCTTGCTTCGGATCAGTGTGAAAACGTCCAGAACAGTGGCAATACTACGAATGTTTCCTGCAACACTCACGAGTCCATCTTCCATCCCTGGATGTTTGTCCGCCAGGGTTTCAATGCGTTCGCTCACACTCCTCAGCTGATCAATTTCCCGCAGAAGATCCTCGAAAGCCGCAGCCATTGCAGGTCCCTCGACCGCCGAGGCTGCCGTGCCCAATGAGGTCTTGGGCGACTCTCTACCGACGTCAACCTGAACGCGTAAATCTTCTATCAATCGCAGCGTTGTTGCCTCGCCCAGGAAGGTAAGAAACAGCCCGAGCAACTGCGTAATCAGAATGATTCCGGCCTCGCCGTCCTCATCCGTGTTTGTCTGGGATTCGACTTCGCCGAGACCGCGCAAGCTGCCATTCGCCGTAACCTGCACGGCGCTGAGCCGCGGTGATTGCGACTTGGCCAGAGCCAAGGCACGGGAAGCGAGCGCCTGAAAGCCATCAATACCCACGGGTGCGCCGAGTTGCCGTCGCAGCCTCTCATACACCCGCACAGTTGCAGGTTCGGTATGAAGGAGGGGCGTAGCTGCGTCGGTTTCGGAAGCAACGAGGCTGCGGGCCAATTCACGTGTCTTATGTGGAGGAAGCATCGCTTTTGTTTTCTCCTTACCTCTACGCCTTCGCCTTGAGTTTAAAGCATTTAGCGCCTTAACACCATCATGGCAATTGCTTCTGTGCTGAGATTCCTGACGGGATTCATCATATTTATTGTGAGTGTCATGAGGCCCAAGAATACTTGATTTATCTCTGGAAAGATGAGCAAACTTGAACGGATTGCCCCGCCGCCAGAAGAATCGCATTGTGAAGTTTGATTGAAGTGTGAAATCGCGCAGGGCACAACGAACACTTAGTCGAAGGAGAAGATCCGGCATCCCTGGGTCCTCACTGCAGTAGATGATTCTTTACTGTGGACCCACCTGCTTGTTAAACTGATTGCAATGCGGTCGGGCACTCTTCCAGCGGTCACCCTGCAAGGGCCGCAACCGTAAGGAGGCCCTCCGATGGTTGAACTTGAAAAGCCCCGATTCGATGCCGCCGCCTTTCTGGCGAACGTCGGCCTGGGGAGAAGAGTCATCCAATTCGCGCCGAAGGAAGCTTTCTTTTCGCAGGGAGATCCCGCGGACTCCGTTTTTTATCTTCAGAATGGCCGCGCAAAAGTCACAGTTGTTTCCACCAGTGGGAAGGAAGCCACCATCGCGCTGGTCTCCGCAGGCGACTTTGTGGGAGAAGAGGCGCTCGCGGCGGTGCCTGGGTTGCGTTTGGCTACGGCCACTGCCCTTACCGCCTGCACCGCTCTCAGAATCAGCCGGGGAGAGATGATCCATGTGATGCACGAGGAGCATAGTCTCTCAGACTTCTTTTTGAAGTTCCTGCTGGAGCGCAGCATGCGCGTTCAGGCCGACCTGGTCGATCAGCTTTTCAACTCGAGTGAAAAGCGCCTGGCGAGGATTCTGCTGTTGATGGCGGAATTTGGCAAGCCGGGCGAACCGGAGCAATACATTCCCAAGATCTCGCAAGAGACCCTGGCGGAGATGATTGGCACCACGCGTTCCCGTGTAAGTTTCTTCATGAATCGATTTCGCAGGCTCGGTTTTATCGAATACAACGGGCGCATCAAGGTTCACAAGTCGCTGTTGAATGCGGTCCTGCTTGATCGATTTTCCGAGATTCATCCCGAGAAACTTCCTTCGTCGGCCACTGTCCCTTCTTCGGGCACTGCACGGGCTCGATCGAAGCCTGCCAGGCGCGCCTATCAGGGGCAGAATTGAGCAAATTGCAGTTGAAGATTGCGGGCACGAAGAGGACAGGGATTCAAGCTCGCGCGGAACGGACAACAGTTTTCTCGGTGTTCGGTGCGGCCTGGGCGCTGAAACCGTTGCGGACCGACTCGGTCAGTCGCGGCTTATCCATCTCTCTTCTTACGCGGGAGATAATCTCCCTCGCAATATCGATCCGGCTTATCTTTTTCATGAAACGACCCTTCTTCAAACGATGAACAGTGAATTACCGTATCGAGTTCGGAGCCGATCTTCCTCGAGGCATCCCGCAAATAGGATCAAAGAGCCACGTGCAGGTGATAATTCGGCAGCCGCGTTAGTTCCGCCGCCACCGCGAATATCCCCAGCCCCCGCCTCCGAGCAGAAAAAGCACCAGCAGGATAATCAAAATCGTTTCCATGTTGTAACCTCACTCGCAAGACGAAGCGGACCCGCCCTTGTAACGACTGTCCTACTTCTTCTCTACACATGATCCTAAGAGTAGCCCGGATGGTTGTCTGATCACATTGGACCGCCGTGAGCCGAGTGCTCAAGCGTCGTTGCTGATGACTCCAGTTCCCGCCTCTTGCGAGGAGCCATCATCCTGAGACTGGTCATTTTCGCGGCAGGTATAGCGCGCCTTTCGTCGAACTGCACAGCGTTGGAGAACCGATGTGCGATTTTGACCAACTCAGCGGACGTGGCGTGTTTAGGATGGGTTTTACATTGGCGGTCGCATCCCTTCCGGAGTGACCGCATACGGTATTCCTGGAGCCCACAATGCAGAGCACCAAAGGCACTCAAAGTCGCAATCAGCCCCAGCAGGACAATCAATCGAAAGATGAACAGCAGTGCCGCGAGGGCAGTGCGCAAGTCGTGGGTAAGTCGCTGAACGTGAATGAGAATGATGTGCGTGATCAGAACGGGCCCCGCACTGAAGCTGTGAAGAGTGGACAGCAGAGCCACGATGAAAGTGCGGCTGTCGATGGCGACTCGCTGCACGTGAATGAGAACGATGTGCGCGATCAGAACCGGTCCGGCACTGAAGCTGTGAAGGGTGGAGAGCGGTCCGAAGCTGACAACAAGAATTGATCTCTGGAAACTTGTGTCTCGCCAAGACTCCATCCGGCTGGAAGGTGCTTGAGACATCACATCGGTAACTGTGATCCGCACATCAACCTGGTCAGGCGTGCCTCTAAGGCATAGCCTAGCGCGTTTCAGACAGACGTTCCCCAAACCCAGCCAAGGCCTGGCCACCCTGCTGTGCACTGCCTGTGAGCAATTACGACCAGCCATCAGCAAGCCCATTGATGGATAGTGGTCGATACAAGGCTCTGTCCGGCAAGGAAGCTTTCCCAAAGAGGGCCTTACCTAGTCGCGGGCAGTCACGATGCGAATACCCTTCTATGCACCTTAACGAATCGACAACAACCACCGAACAGAGGAGAGAATCATGATGAAACCGAGCACAGAAGATAAAACAACCGGCACGCTTCACGAAGTCAAAGGCGCAATCAAGCAGAAGGCCGGCGAGATCACGAAGAACCCCAACCTGGAAGCTGATGGCATTGCTGAAAAGAACGCCGGAAAAGTTCAACACGTCGTCGGCAAGATTGAAAAGGCTGTTGGAGAGTAAGCGCATCACCATTGAACTCAGAGACGAGAAAGGTCAAGAGAGCATGGCGCAATCAGTGTTGGAACAAGTGGGCGTACAGATTGACGAGACAGCGCGTAAAGCTTCGCGAGCGGCGTACGTCCTTGCGGATGCGCTTGAGGATGGCGGCGGAGCAGCACGGCGTGTTACAAAACAGGGCAGCCATGCAGCAGCAGAGCTTCTTGCTGAAACAAGAAAGCGAGTACAGCGGCATCCTATTGAAACAGTTGTGGCAGTATTTGCAGCAGGCGTAGCGGCTGGAGCGGTGATCCGCTGGATGTTGAAGCGAAGGCAATGCTAGCCCATGGACAGGCAATATGAGTGAAGAGGGCCGAGACATTGGTTCCTCCTCACTCATCGTTTCAAGGTGTCGGACTGCTACATACCTGATCAATTGACGATGAAGAAGTGTGCAATTTTGAACCGCGCGCACACTGCTCAGTTGTCTAGAATCCATCGGTGATGACTCCGATTGTTGAAACTGAAAGCCTGACCCGCAACTTCGGTGCATTCAGAGCGGTCGGCTCAATGACCATTACTGGCAATGTCGGCGGGGTGTTTGGTTTGGTTGGCTCCAACGGAGCCGACAAGAGCATCACCATCAAGATGCTCACGACACTCTTGCCGCAAACCTCAGGTGAAGGCCGCGTCGGCGGTTTCTCCATAACCAGGCGGCCGGTTGAGGTTCGCCAGGCTATCGGTTACCCGGTCCGAATCACATGGTGATGAAGCCCTCCCCCGAGGCAAACTCGGTTACCGCTGGCAGTACCGCAGAGATTAATACTCCTGACAGATCTGAAATCCCTGCAAAGGCAAAGGAAAACAGTATTCGCCTTTCACGGGCTGTGCTCGATGCGGCGGGGAAGGACGGCGATGCGCTGCTTCAGTCGCTGCATACGACTCCCGAGGGCCTAACGCAATCGGAGGCCGAGGCGAGAGCGCGGACCGCCGGCCCGAACGAGGTTGCGCAGGAACACCGGCGCGGCTGGTTCATTCGGCTGTTGATCATCCTTCGAAATCCCCTGGTCATTCTGCTTGCGGCCCTCTCGTCGATCTCATTTGCCACGGGGGACGCGCGCGCCGGAACCGTGATGGCATGCATGGTGGTGCTCAGCGCCACTCTGCGCTTCGTGCAGGAAGCTCGCGCGGACGCGGCAGCGGCAAAGCTCAAAGCCATGATCCACGTGACCGCCAATGTCCTTCGGGATGGCAAGGCGCAGGAGATGCCGCTGCGCGATCTCGTCCCCGGAGATATCATCAATCTGCACGCCGGCGACATGATCCCCGGCGATGTGCGAGTTCTATCTGCGAAAGACTTGTTCGTGAGCCAGGGCACGCTTACAGGAGAGTCCTATCCTGTCGAGAAGTTCCACGATCCGGACCCCAAAGCCACGAATTCTCCGATCGACCTGAAGAACATCTGCTTCATGGGGACGAGCGTCGAAAGCGGCACGGCAACCGCAGTTGTGGTTGTGACGGGAGTCAACACATATCTCGGCACAATGGCTGGCTCGATCACGGAGGAAGCGCCGCCCACCAGTTTCGACCGTGGCCTGAGCGGCTTCACATGGCTGATGATCCGGCTCATGGCAGTCATGGTGCCGCTCGTTTTCCTGATCAACGGCTTTACAAAGCACGATTGGAAGAGCGCATTCTTCTTCGCGATGGCTGTGGCCGTGGGTCTGACCCCCGAGATGCTTCCCATGATCGTCTCCGTGTGCCTGTCCAAGGGCGCCATCGCGATGAGCCGCAAGAAAGTGATCGTCAAGCGCCTCAACGCCATTCAGAACTTTGGCGGGATGGACGTGCTTTGCACGGATAAGACCGGCACGCTAACCGAGGATCGTGTCGTGCTGCAGCGGCACTGCAACGTGGCGGGACGAGAGACCGACGAGGTACTGCTGGACGGATACATCATCAGCCACTTCCAGACCGGCCTCAAGAATCTGCTCGATACGGCGATTCTGAACAGCAAGGATTTCCACCAACAAGCGCTCATCGAAAGGTACAAGAAGCTCGATGAGATTCCCTTCGATTTCACGCGGCGCATGATGTCCGTCATGGTCGAGACTCCTGAAGGCAAAGCAATCCTGCTGACCAAAGGCGCTCCGGAAGAGATATTCCACCAGTGTTCCCAATTCGAGTTGGACGGGAAGCTGTCGCCCATGGATCCCGTGCTGATGAAAGGGTTGCGGGACGAGTATGCGAGCCTCAGCAGCGACGGCTTCCGGGTGCTGGCCGTTGCCGTGAAGGAACTGCCGGGGAAGCAGTCCTGCTCAAAGGAGGACGAGCGCGACCTTGTGCTGAAGGGCTACGTTGCATTTCTCGACCCACCCAAGGGGACGGCGGCAATCGCAATCCAGGCGCTGCACAAGCACGGTGTGGGAGTGAAGATCCTTACCGGCGACAACGACCTGATCAGCCGCAAAGTGTGCAAGGACGTGGGGCTTGAGCCCGATCCGATGCTTCTGGGCGAGGCTGTGGAGAAGATGTCCGACACGGAGTTGGCGGATGCGGCGGAAAAGACAACGCTCTTCGCGCGACTGACTCCTGCTCACAAGCAGAGGATCGTTCGCCTTCTCCGCGGCAAGGGACATGTGGTCGGGTACATGGGAGACGGAATCAACGATGCTCCTGCGCTGCATGCCGCGGACATCGGCATCTCGGTGGATACAGCTGTGGACATCGCCAAGGAGTCAGCGGATCTTATCTTGCTGGAGAAAGACCTCATGGTGCTCGAAGGCGGCGTCATTGAGGGGCGAAAGGTTTTCGCGAACATCATCAAATACATCCGGATGGGAGCCAGTTCCAACTTTGGCAATATGTTCAGCGTTTTGGGAGCGAGCGCCTTTCTGCCGTTCATCCCGATGGCGCCGATCCAGATCTTGACGAACAACATGCTGTATGACTTCTCCCAGGTGCCAATTCCGACGGATACGGTGGACGAAGAACTGGTGGCGCGGCCGCGTCCTTGGGACGTCGGAGAGATCAAGCGATTCATTCTCTGCATTGGACCCATCAGCTCAATCTTCGACTACTCAACTTTCTTTGTCATGCTCTATCTGTTCAAGTGCTGGGATCCATCCCGCGCACCCTTGTTTCAGACCGGATGGTTCGTCGAGTCCATCATGACGCAAACACTTATCATCCACATCATTCGCACCAATAAGATCCCCTTCTTTCAGAGCCGCGCCAGCTGGTCTCTGACTCTGACAACTGTCGCCATCATGGCATTCGGAGCGTGGCTTCCCTATTCCCCACTGGCCTCTTCGCTTGGCCTGGTGCACCTGCCGGGGCTTTATTGGCCGATTCTGCTCGCCACCCTGCTTGCCTACTCTTGCCTTACGCAAGGGATCAAGGTCTGGTTGCTGTGGAAGAAGTGGATTTAGGCCTGCGTCAGATTCCTTGTTTTACATGACGAGCTGGAATTCGAGCGCCGGAGCCAGAACAAGATTGTTTTCCGGACTCGAGCTCCTCTTCGATAGAGAAGGAGTCACAATGGCTACAGGCAATCAGGAACATCATCGCACCGACCGCATTGGCTGGCTGCGCGCAGCGGTTCTGGGCGCGAACGACGGCACCTGGCTAGGTGGAGAGGTTGGCGGCGGATTTACTCCGCCCTCTGTCCTCATTTTGCCGTAACTGGGCGGACATAGCCTTGAGGAGCGCTCACGGTGCGTCTGCTCCTGATGCCACGTTGCCTCTCGAATCGATGGCCCACATACTGACAATTGCTATTGCACGACGAAAAAGGACCGACTGATCGTCGGCCCTTTCTTGATTCCGTAAGTCCCGCAGGCGTAGCTATTCGCCCTTGAATCCGTTCGAATAGCCCTTGACGAACGACTCGCGAAACTGCTGCTTGAATTGATCCTTGTCCATGCCTTTCGGTATCTTCGCGTGTTCGTATGCACCGGATTCCGTCGGTTTGAAGCTCTTGCCCCGTCCAACGTCTGCCTGACCCTGGCTGAATCCCGCGGCATATCCCTGGCGGGCGACCATGTTGGGCGATCCGCTCTCCGGATAGGCCACTTCGTAGCCGCGCGGTGCCTTCCAGTCGGAGGAATCGTACGACTGCGTTGTCGTCGTGGTAGTCGTCTGGTCCTTTGTAGTGGTGCTGCTGTTGTCCTGTGCTTGCATCGATAGGCAGCCACCGAGCGATAGCGCACACGCCAAGCCTGCAAAGCCTACCCGTTTATGAATCATTCTAAAAATCATTTCAGTCTCCTCGCAGGCCGCCTACCCACGCGAGCTTGCCGGGAAGAAACTCCTGAACGAGAATTGGAATGCTGACCATGATCGTCCCTCCAGAGGTTCATTGCAGACCGTTAATCCGATCCGGATCGAGAAGCTGCGCCGCCCGGTCCAAAGACCGGGGCGGCAATGAAGAATCGACAGGCCTGAACCGGAATTCGTATCTTGCTTGAGCGGCTACGGACCATATACCCCAGTTGCGTCCGTTCGCCATCGTTCTTGCATTCGTTTCAAGTTTAGTCCCGAGCGTGCCCGGTTGAGCCGCCTCCGGGACCAAAAAGCCATGATCTTCTCCGTTTCGAAGCACTTGGTCGGACACCTCCCCCGTCAACTTCCCTCTGTCGTCCAGATTGGTTTCGCATCGCTGCCGCTTACAGTCGCAGCGCAAGCCCGCCGCTTTCGTAGGATCGACCTTCATCCCGCATACGGGATCGTGCAGATCAGCTTATTGCATGGTTCGATTGTGGACCTGTTCGCGCAATTAGATGTGTAGCCGATTTGGGAAGTTGTCGGAACAGCTCTCCGCTTGCCGCGGCCTTGTTGAGACGGCCCAGAAGAGTCTTTCTGCGCAAAACGCCGAACTTGAGTGCATCGAGAAAAGCTCTTCACCAGAAGCGCGTCAAAGGGCAAGGAAGTGATCACACAAGACGGCGCGAGACGGGGTTCTTCGCTGAAGGTAAGGTTTGATTCCCGATCCACAATCCGATCCACAAAAAGCGCGGTCTTCAACGACTTCGGTGGTCTTAGTCGTTCCCCACCGGTTAGTAGGTAGTTGAAAAACCGAGGATGGGAGCTCTGTCAAGGCAGAATTCACCACCGACCGGAGAGGGTCATTGACAAAGAGCGGGGCAGCTAAAGCCAGACTCCGAATCCTCACTGGGAATCGCGGTCTTGTGAGGATCTTGAAACTTCAGTGCCGTCGGAGACATCCAGATGCGGTTCCGGCGGAGCCATCCCGAATCCTCGCCAAAATCCCATCTTCGGGATCGTCGGTTTGATGTATAAACGATGAAGAACTCTTCAGATGGTCCGCTGAACAGATTGGAAGGTGAAGTTGTTGGAGGTTCGGGAATTCTAGGATTCGTTTGTACGCGATTTGTACGCAGATTTGGCACTCATGGAAATCTGTGAATTTCGGGCATTCCTAGAATCAGTAAGTTGAGCGTTTTCAACACCGATGTCCGGTTCGACTCCCGCCGCCTCCACCATACTTAAGTCGTTATTCATGAACGACATATCTTCCATAGGCAAATTTGAGGGGCATTTTTGTACGTGATTTGTACGTTGCGCCTTTTTGACCGAGTCCAATTCAGCGGGCAATCTCACCTGAAGAAGTGGGAGCCCGATGCTGCTTTCTGTTTTTACCCGCCACTCCACGAGTTGCAGATTTTTAAGAGACCGCGCCTGCCGCCGCTGCACAGGCGTGGAGCCGCCACGCATGAGGCTCTCCCACTCTCCGCCGATACCGATTTCTGCAGGATGCTCTTTTTCAAACCTGCCCGGACGCCGCGCTCTTGAAGGGATGGCGCTCAGGAGGCTCCGCCGGCGTAGGCAGCAGCGCCAGAATTGAGGGGACAGCGAGGTTGAGGGCCGGGTTCCGGTGCCGGAGGTACCCATACATGGCTTGGGCCTTGGCGCCAATCTGCGCCTTGGGGCCGAGAGCCGTGCGCCCCATGGAGATCTGATCGGCCCCCATTTCAATGCCCTGCCCGATGGCCGCATACATCAGTCCGAGGTACAGGGGAATCCCTTTCGCCGCGGCCTTGTCGAAGCCGATGTAGAGGCCGTGGGCGCTGTTGCCGTCCCGCATGACGTTGACGAAACCCAACAGCTTGCCGCCCTCTCTGGGCCGGGCGATGACGGTGCGGAAATCGTCGCCGAAGCTCGCCGCAAGCGCGGAGATCCATTGGGGGCGGATGGTTACCAGCCGCAGCTTCTGGTGCTCATGTACCTGCAGGTAGAGATCGTAGATCTCCGTGGCCCCGGCTTTCACCTGTTCCGGGCCAAGACGTTCGAAAACCACGCCCGAGGTCTCGAGGTCCTTGATGGTCCTGCGGATTCTGATCCGATACTCCGATCGCATGTCACTGAGGTAGTCGTCGAAGCTCCGCCAACCAGGCTCGAGGGGAAGGATCATGTTCGGCTCCGTCTCGAAGCGGCGGAAGTGAAAGCGCCGCAGGGTGGCCGCGGCATCCTTCTGGTCGTCGGTGAGATCTTTGATCATGACCAGGTCGGAGTCGCCGAAGAGTTTGATGGAACGGCGGATCCGGTACATGGCCTCTTCCACCACGGGCCAGAGCCGCGCGGGATCCTCGCCTTCGGCGAAGGCTACGCCGTGGGGGCCAGTCGAGAGGAAATTTCCGCACACCAGCATGCGCTGGTGAACCCACGCCACAGGAAGTTCCGCGGCATACTCGGCGGCCTTCAACAGGCCGTGCCACTTGCGGCCCAGGCTCGACGCAACGTCAGGCCAAAGCCCGGGTTCATCTGCCTTTTCTGCCGCTCCGTCGGGCCGAGCCCACGGCAGAAGCGCTTCGAAAAGCAGGTATCGCTTACGACCGCGGCTGATTGAGCGCACCGTAGCTTTCTCCAGGGAGCGCCAAAGCCCTGGTCCTTTTTCTTTGGCGCGACTGGATGAAAGGTCTGCCACACGGATGTCAAGGCTCTGTGCCACGATAGCCACCACGGGCCGGCCCTCCGCGTAGGCCAGGGCATAGTGCATGGTGAGATTCTCGGGCCGGTTCTGCTCCAGCAGTCCTAAAAAACGGCGCGTCAGGAACAAGCCGGAGCGTGCCGACACGCTGTCCCAATCGTTCGCATTCAGGAAGGCAATCGAATCCGCGAGCGCGAAACCCATCACCTCTGACGTCTCAGGGCCGGAGCGCGACATGCATCGTCCTTCTGCTTAATATGCGGCTATCCTACCGCACCAAGGGGGTCGGCGTTTACAGGTTCGAGACCGAATTCCGCACAACGGATATCGGACAGGAATGGGGCGCCCGTTCGGCCGTGGTCCCCGGCAGTTTCTCCATGGCATCCTTGCCGTCGAAGCCGTTGCGCTGGTTCCACTTGCAAACCCTTGGCCATGAGGCCAGGAAAGACCGTCGGCACGCACGCTCCGGTAGGCGTATGCTCGCTACTGACCAGACCTCAACGAGTCACTCGGCGATTTTTCAACAGGTGACCCCAACCGGGTCCCGCGAAATCTTTCAAAAGTGAGCAAAACAGAACATACTATGCCTGTGATCGAGGGCGAACCTAGTCAAGGCATTGGTGTAGCAGGCCTCGAGTACGGGAGATCCGCCCCGAAAGTTACGGCCTCAAAACAAGGGTAGGGATTCGGGACCTGCGTTGCCGGTCAGGCTGCGTGGAATGCCTGGATCTTATCCTCTGAAGCAGTTCCTCCCTGGCCTTTGATCCGCCAACCGCGGCCGGTAACGCGCTTCCGGGCAGGCTCGAAGGAGGTTCCATGCTGACGACCAATATAGACAACTCCACGTTCGACCCTGCCGCATTTCTTGCGCACGCCGGCCTGGGCCGAAGAATCATCGACGTAAAGCCGAACCAGACCTTTTTTGCCCAGGGAGATCCGGCAGACTCCGTCTTTTATCTTCAGAGCGGCCGGGCGAAACTCACCGTGGTTTCGCACCAAGGCAAAGAGGCTACAATCACGCTTCTCTACGCAGGCGACTTCGTTGGAGAGGGGGCACTCGCGGCGGTGCCTGGTCTGCGCTTGTCCACGGCCACTGCGATAACCGAGTGCACAGCCCTCAAAATCGGAAGGGGGGAGATGACGCGCGTGATGCATCAAGAGCCCGCCTTCTCCGACCTGTTCATGAAGTTTCTGCTGGCCCGCAGCATGCGCACTCAGGCCGATCTTGTCGATCAACTCTTCAACTCCAGCGAAAAACGCTTGGCGCGGATTCTCCTGTTGATGGCAGAATTTGGCAAGCCGGGGGAACCGGAAACCTTCATTCCTCCCATTACGCAGGAAACCCTGGCGGAGATGATCGGCACCACGCGATCCCGCGTCAGCTTCTTCATGAACCGCTTTCGCAAGCTCGGCTTCATCGACTACGACGGCCGCATCCAGGTACACAAGTCGCTGCTCAATGTGGTCCTGCTCGATCAATTGCCCGAGCACAATTCCGAGAAGCCGCCGATTTTCCCCAGCGCACAAAGTCTGCCTCATCGGTCAATATTGGACAGCCCGCGTCCCGTAGATCGCGCCAACATGACTCCAGCCCGCTGGCAAAGCGATCGGGCGCAAGAACCTGCCTGATGGCGTGGTGATTGAGATGGAAGATCCCCGGTGCAGGATCGCGGCGATTGAGGCGGAAGACCCTCGGTGCAAGGGCATGCTCAGAGGCGTGGTCATTGAGATGGAAGACCCCCGGTGCAAGGGCCTGCTCCAGGGCGTAGTGCTCCAGGGCGTGGCCATCGAGATGGACGACCCTCGGTGCAAGATCGTGGCGATTGAGGTGGAAGACCCTCGGTGCAGGAGCCTGCACATTCGGTAACTTAGCCTTCAAATGAGCCACTGGTATCCGAAGCGACCCAGGGGTTCTGCCTCGATTGGCGTCAAAGGCCAGCCGTAACGCTCGTCGGCAGGTTTGGGCTTTCTAGGAACTGAGCGAAAGGAGATGATTCAACATGGCTGAGGAGAACAAGGGACTGGGTTTGGCATGGTTGCTGGTGGGACTTGGCGTCGGTGCACTGGCGGGGATCCTTTATGCCCCCAAGAGCGGTCGCAAAACCAGAGAGGACATTGCTCGTGGTGCTCGCGAGGGAACGGAGTACTTGAGCACTCGTACAAAGCGGGTCGCCGAGCATGTGGGCACGCTGGTGGACAAGGGCAAAGAGCAGGTAGGTGAGTATGTGGAGCGTGGCCGGAGCCTCGTGAATGACCAATCGAACCGGGTCGCCGCAGCGGTCGAGGCTGGCCGCCAGGCATATCGGACTACCGAGTCAAACGGGGGGTAAAAGCTTCGTCCCCCCATTCAAACTGGGGCCATCCCACCTCACCATGGGGAGTGAGCGTTTATCGATTCCAGACCGAATTCCGCACAACGGACATCGGACAGGAATGGGCCGCCCGTTCGGCCGTGGTCCCCGGCAGTTTCTCCATGGCGTCCTTGCCGTCGAAACCATTGCGCTGGTTCCACTTGCAAACCCTTGGCCATGAAGCCAGGAAAGACCGTCGGCACGCACGCTCTGTTAAGCGTATGCTTGAAATAGCAACCCGTTTTTCTCTTCTCGCCTTCGGCATTCCAGGCTTCGCTCCAGACGAGCATCTTTCAGGTACGCAACCAAACCACTGGAGTCGCCATGAGCCAAATCAGGCAAAGCGATGTGAAGAACCATCTGTCTCCGCGCTTCCGCACAAAAATACATCTGTGCGACCCCGTAAGCCCGCCCGATGCAACCGGCAACTCCGTGCCCGAACCGGACGCAATCCAAGCCAATTCATCGAGTTTTGCTCAGGATTTCGTCGCGGAACATTCGTCATCTGGCGCAGCCGTCGCGCCGGGCGATCATTTGCCCGGTTCCTTCCGCCCTGAGGCGCCCGCAGTACCGAAAAGCGCGCAAGCGTGAAGCCGCATTCCGTTTTCCTGCGCAAGGAGTGCATCCTTCCAGACCATTTGGATCCGCTCCGGGAGCCGGCTGGCGAACACTGGAACCTCGTGAAAGAGATCACGGCGCCGGTTTTCGACACCATGATTCGCCAGATGGGCTGGCACTTCCTGTGGGTGTACCGCCCCTGCACCCGAAAGGGCTTTGGGATGACGCGGGAAGCCGCGACCCGGCGAGCTTTAACGCGTGCTCTGAAGGGAGTGGCGAGACGATTCAACGCCTCCGAGCTGATCGACGTTGAGGCCAGCAGATTTTCCGGCGTGCACTCCGCCAACGTCACATTGCAACCCCGCCAGATCCAGCAATACACGTGGCTGGAAATTGCAGAAGAATGGCATCGCTTGGCAGTGCCCTTTAGATAGGGCGACAACCGGTCTCATAAATGGAACCACAAGGCGGATCCAAGGCATTCTGCGACTTGATGTCGCTTATTGAACAGACCGGGCCTGGCGTGACAGTGTACAAAAGCCACACGGTAAGCCATGCGCTACTCATCCGCACCAACACAAGTGTGGCGTATTGCAAGCGCAAATCGAATCCCCTGTGAAAAGAGGATAAAAATGTCTTCCCCCGAAATGAAACATCCCGAGGTCGAGGCTCAAAGAACTGGTACGTCAGGCTCTTTGCTCGCCGCCCTGGAAGCCAGCCGTCTGCCATTGCCCACGCGCATTGCGTTTGTTGGAAATTATCTGCCGCGCGAATGCGGCATTGCCACTTTCACGACCGACTTGTGCACGGCGCTCGCAGCCGAATACGGAGAAGGACGCCTCTTCGCCATTCCCGTCAACGATCCCGACTCCAGCTACGATTATCCCCAACAAGTGCGCCTCGAACTGGCGCAGGAGGACGTTGCCTCCTATGAGCGGGCCGCCGATTTCCTCAACTTCAATAGCAACGACCTTGTCTGTCTCCAACATGAATACGGCATCTACGGCGGCGCCGCGGGCCGCTACATTCTGGCTTTGCTGCACCGGCTGAAAATGCCGCTGGTCACTACGCTGCACACGGTTCTGCGCCAACCGGACGCGGATCAGCGCATGGTGCTCGAAGAGATCGCCCAGCTCTCCGACCGCCTGGTCGTCATGAGCGAACTTGCGGCCCAGCTGCTGCGCGAAGTGTATGGGGTCCCCGCCGGAAAAATCGATGTGATCCCGCACGGCGTGCCCGAAATGTCCTTCATGGACCCCAACTACTACAAGGACAAGTTCGGCACCGAAGGCAAATCCGTTCTGCTTACATTCGGCTTGCTCTCTCCAAACAAGGGCATTGAAAACGTGATTCGCGCGTTGCCCGCAATTCTGGCGCGGCATCCGAACGTCATGTATATCGTCTCCGGAGTAACCCATCCTCACATCCGGCGGCGCGAAGGCGAACGCTACCGCGAAGAGTTGCAGGCGCTTGCCGTCGAGCTGGGTGTTGCTTCCCATTTGATTCTGAACAACCGCTTCGTAAGTAATGAAGAGCTTGTAGAGCACGTAGGCGCGGCCGATATCTACATCACGCCCTACCGGCAGGAAGCGCAGGTTGTCTCCGGCACGCTGGCCATCGCGCTGGGAGCCGGCAAAGCAATTGTCTCCACGCCTTATTGGCACGCCAAGGAACTGCTCGCGGATAAAAGAGGCGTGCTGGTTCCATTCGAGAATCCGGACGCCATCGCGGAAGCGGTCCTGGCGCTGCTGGAGAACGATGCGGAGCGCCATGCCATGCGCAAGCGCGCCTATCTGCACTCCCGCGGAACCACATGGCCGAAGACGGCGCGGGCCTACATGGCGACCTTTCAGCGGGCACGATTCGAGCGCTCCTTGCAGCCCAGGGCCGCCCAACCAGACGATGCCGCCCTGAACTTGATCGACCCCATCGAGCACCTGCCGCTGCTCAACACCGCTCATCTCTGCGCTATGACCGACGACACCGGCATGTTGCAGCACGCCATCTTCTCCGTGCCCTACACACAAGAGGGTTACACCACCGATGACAACGCACGGGCACTCATCGTGTCCACTCTTCTGGATAAAAGAGATGGGTTCGAGCACGGCGAGGATCATCTCAACCTCTCTCGCCGCTACCTGGCTTTTCTCTGGCTCGCATTTCATACGGATACCGGACGCTTCAGGAATTTCCTCGGCTACGACCGCAAATGGCTTGAAGACGTTGGCTCTGAAGACAGCCATGGCCGCGCATTGTGGGCCTTGGGCTGGGTGCTCGGCCAGTCGCAGAATGCAGGATTGCGCGGTGCGGCAGGAAGACTTTTTGAGGCTGCCGTGCCGGCAGTTTTGACGTTCAGCAGCCCCCGCGCCTGGGCATTCAGCGTTCTCGGTTTGCAGGCCTATCTCGACTGGTTCCCCGGCGACAGGGCCATCCAAAACGCGCGCAACGCGCTCGCCAATCGCCTCCTGGATATTTACGAGCGCAGCCACTCCGCCACTTGGCGTTGGTTCGAGAAGAGTCTTGCCTACTCCAATGCGCGGCTGCCGCAGGCGCTCATCCTGGCCGGTGGGCGCAGCCATAACAAGAAGATGATCGCCGCGGGTATCGAGTCGCTCCAATGGCTTGTCGCTGCTCAGCACTGCGGTGACCCCGAGATCTTTGTGCCCATCGGCTCCAGCCGATGCTTCACTGAGGGCACGGAGAAACCCCGCTTCGATCAGCAGCCCGTCGAAGCCTGTGCCACCCTCTCTGCTTGTCTTGAGGCATTCCGGCTCACGCACCAGGAGCGCTGGAGCGATGAAGCCTATTGCATCTTCCAGTGGTTCCTGGGTAAGAACGATCTGCAGGTACCGCTTTACGACGCCTCCACCGGCGGATGCAAAGATGGACTGCACCCCGACCGCGTCAATGAGAATCAGGGAGCGGAATCAACCCTTTCGTTCCTCATGGCGCTCCTGGAAATGCAGCGAGCGAAAGTGTCCCACGCAGAAATCACGTACCAGGAAATGAGCATCTCCCTTTGAATCCAATTATTAACCCACCGGACTTGCCAGAGACTATGGCTTCAGAACACCCGCAACCGGGAGCATGTACTGACCTCCCTCTGCTCACCCGCTATTCCGACAATCCGATTCTTAGCGGCCACGATTGGCCTTATGCCGTGAACAGCGTCTTCAACGCCGGAGCGGTGCTCCTGCCCGACGGAGACACTTTATTGCTTTGCCGCGTGGAAGACCGCAGTGGCCTTTCCCACTTGTGCGCGGCACGTTCAAAGAATGGCATCAACGGATGGCGTATTGATCCCCAACCAACGTTCATGGCCAATCCACGCGACTACCCTGAAGAAATCTGGGGCATCGAAGATCCGCGCATCACCTATGTTCCCGAACTCGAGCAATATGCGGTGGCGTATACTTCCTTTGCCCGCGGCGGTCCGGGAGTCTCCCTGGCGCTCACCAAAGATTTTCGTACCTTTGAGCGCTACGGCGTAATCATGTCGCCTGAAGATAAGGACGCCGCTCTGCTGCCGCGAAGAATCAACGGCTACTGGGCCTTGATCCACCGGCCCATGACCACCACCGGCGCTCATATGTGGATCTCGTACTCTCCCGACCTGCGGCATTGGGGCAGCCATAAAGTCATTCTGGTAGCACGGCGCGGGGGATGGTGGGATGCCAACAAAATCGGCCTGTGCTCTCCGCCCATCGAAACGCCTAAGGGCTGGCTGATGATCTACCACGGTGTGCGGGTAACGGCCTCGGGAAGCATCTATCGCCTGGGCCTGGCGCTCTTCGATCTTGAACATCCTGAGATCTGCCTGCAGCGAGGGGACTCATGGATTTTTGGTCCCGACGCCCCATACGAGCGCGTCGGAGATGTGCACGACATCGTGTTTCCCTGCGGCCAGACCATCGCCGCCGATGGCGATACCATCAACCTCTATTACGGAGCAGCCGATTCAAGCGTAGCTTTAGCCACGGGCAGCGTTCGTTGTCTTCTCACGTGGCTCGACGCAAACTCCAGCGCGGGAGACGGAACCGAGCAGTGACCGATTCCATTCTTCCATTGAAAGGAACTTCCCCATGAACATTGATGCGATGACCTGGCCGCTTTGGCTGCCGAGAGTGCTTTGGCTGCGGCGAAGGTGCCCTTGCTGCAAATCCGTTCAATTCAAACCCGCCGAGTTGCGCCCTTACGATGGCATCCTTGGCCTATTTTTTCTCCGCCCCGTTCGCTGCAAGTTCTGCTGGCGGCGGTACTACTGGATTTCCCTGCGAGACGCGGAATGAGCATCCAGGAATACAACTCCGGCCCCACTTCGAATGACCTTCTGGAAAGCCGAGTCGCAGAAAACACCTCGGCAGCGCTGCACAATCAGGTCGTTGCTCAACGCGCGGAAGACGTGCCGAATTTCGAAAATGCCCCGGCCGTCAGCACGGAAACGTAGATGCTCAAGACGGGCAGCCGAAGGCCGCGCCAGGCCACCGCTGCAACCGTGCCGCCGGCCACTGTCGTTTTCAGGACATTTCTCCGGGAAGTGAAACAGCCGGTTGTCATATTCTCAACCCTCCCTGTCGCCATCGCGGAAAGCCGCGGAACGGCTTCCAGTTTCCCCATTCCGATTTTCCGGTTAAGAGAAGTACGCATCCGAGCTGCCGATTCGGGATCGCTATCTGTCACCCTCTCTGCGAACGAACCACCTGTTCTATCGTCCAGTCCACCCAGGCGCCCTGTTCGGCGGGGCAAGCCAGAAGGCCGGGATCGTTGGCCAGCACGGCATCGACAAAATTCTCGACCGCGGGATAGTGCAGGTTCTCATGCGGAGGCAGAATCTCCACGCGGCTCTCTTCACGAGTGCTGACGCGCAGGTCGATTTGCAGGCGGGGGCTGTTGAGCGGATCGAGATTGATCTCGCCCTCCTCGCCGATAATGCGGAACTGGTCCCGCGTCACATGCGAATTCCAGCGCACGTCAATCACCGCGTGCACGCCGCCGGGCAGACCCATCAAAACTGTAGCGGAATCCTCCACGCCCATACGATGCACGGCGTTCGACAGCAGGCCGCAGGCGCGCTCCACCTTGCCGAAAAGAAAGTTCATGGCATCGATGCGATGCGAAGCGGTGTCGTAGAGCGGCCCACCTCCGGCCAGCGCTGGGTCGCGCAGCCACTCGCGGCCCTTCGTTTCGAGCCAGCTGTGGCAGTTGGCCTCGGCCAGCAGCGGCCGGCCGATAGCGCCCTCTTTCAAAAGCTGCCGGGCGCGGATGAGCTTGGGATAGAGGCGGCGATAGTAGGAAACGGCGAACATCCGCCCCGATGCGCGGTCCTCGGCCACCATCTGCTCCGACTGCGCATAGTTGATAGCCATGGGCTTCTCGCACAACACGTGTTTGCCCGCGCGCAGAGCCGTGATGGCGGCATTGGCATGGAACGCCACGGGCAGCGCAATGTAAACCGCGTCTACCGCGGAATCGGCGACAGCTTCTTCCACCGTGGCCCACGACTTCGCGCCGGGAAACTGACGCGCCTTGGCCGCAGCGCGCGTGACGAATCCATAAAGCGTGCTGCGCGGCTCCGCTTGAATGGCGGGAATAACCCGCTTGCGCGCAATGTCGCCGATACCGGCCAGAACCCAGTTCATCTTGCTCATTCTGAATCTCCTTCTTCGGTGTCGATTCGAAAAGGTAGCGGCCTGCAGACGACTGCGTTCTTATTTTCGCAGGCCAGGCAGCCCACTTGCCGGTCGGCCTTTTACGTGAATCTCCCAGATCTTCGACATGCGCGACGTTCCCGCGGGGCCGGTGACATAAAGAATCGCTGTGTAAATTCCCTCTTTGCCAAGCTTGGGTTTGTATTGATGGATCGGGTTCTGCTCGGTCGAAGTTGATCCGTCGCCGAAATCTCATTTCCAGGATGTGATGTCCCCCTGTAAAAGGTCTTTGAAGGCGACGATTCCTCGACCCATCGGGAATCGTTCAGCGGTCCATTCGTTTGAACCCCTGCATTGAGACAGTTTTCTATTACTCGCCAGCAGCATGACCATTTGCATTCTCCATCGCTGACAACCGCCCAGTATCCCATCAAATAGCAGTCACTCCGAGCAGAAAACCGACCCTGGAAACTTATCTTGCGAAGGCTGCGCCGACGTGTACAATTGCGGCGGACCTATGGTGGAACTTCTGGTCAAAGATCATTCCTTTGGGATAAATGCACCGGCCCCAGGTCGCACTGTCAACGGAGCGCCATCCGCCGGCTCCCAAGCTGCGTCTGGCCGGGCAAAATGGCCGTACTTGGGGGTCGGTGTCGGGGCGGGGATTTTCTTTTACCTGCACCTGTTTCGATTGCCGCTTGTGCCCATTTGGCATTGGGGAGACCAATCCGTTTTTCTTGAGCATGCCGAGCGCATGCTTCATGGCGCAGTCCTCTATCGAGATCTGTTTCAACTCAACCTGCCCGGCACCGAATATCTCTACTACTTGTTTTTTCTCTGCTTAGGTGTCCGCCTGTGGATTGCGCCTGTGATAGTGTTTGTCACTCTCACGGCAACCACTCTGCTTGTCTACTCGCTCGCGCGCGCCGTTCTTCGTGGCTCGGCCGCGCTGCTCCCCGTGGCCGCCTTCCTCGTCGTTTGCCAGCGCAGCCCGATGGACGGGACTCACCACTTGTACAGTACCCTGTTTGTTTTTTCCGCCGTCAATCTCGTTGCCAGGGCGCGCAATTCCTTTTGGCTCTGCGGCGCGGGCGCGCTCCTGGGCCTGGCTACGCTCTTCACATCCAGCCGCGGAGTCTCTGTCGCGGCAGGAATCTCTTTGTTCCTTATTTGGAAATTCCGAGACTGGCGCAAAGCTTTGCAGGCCATCTCCGCCTTGCTCATGCCCCTTATTGCGGTAGTAACCGCTGCGCTCACTTACTTGGCAACTACTGTCGCGCCGGGAACTCTGTTCGAGTCGTTGGTCGTCTTCCCGATGCGCTATTTCTCTGCGGGTCGCTTCAACACTCCAGCCGCGTTTCTTGCGGAGTTGAATTCTGCTCTGCCGCTGCGGCCCCATTCCCTTTTGCCTGTTGGCTTGTGGCTCGCGACAAAAGCCGCAGTGCCAGTCCTGTTCATTGCATTCTCTGCCAGGCGCCTTCTCCTCAACTCCATCGGACTGCGCGGTTCTCCGTCAAATCAAGCCCTCGTGCTCTATTTCTTCGCCGGATCGTTCGAACTCCTTGCGCAGGCCAGTTCATTGTCGCTGCCGCGCTTGAATTGTGCCGCGGCCTTCGCTTACATTCTAGGAGCTGCAATGCTTCGTGATTCCGGCAAACGCCGCTTGATCGGCGCCGCGCTGGCAGTCACAGGCGTGATCGGCCTCGTGCAGATGACCGCTGCCGTGATCCGTCCGGTCCAGAAATTCGACAGCCCGCGCGGTTCGGTCGTATTTCTGCGCGGCGAACGCTATGAAATGGTTGCGTGGCTTTTTCACGACGCACAACCCGGAGATCGGCTTTTTGGAGACCCCGATCTCAATTTCGTACTGAGCCTCACAAATCCCGCCGAGGTGCAATGGGTCGAAAATGACGCGTTTACTCGCCCGGAGCAAGTCCGCAAACTGCTGATTGCGCTCAATCGATATCCCACGCGATTCTTCATCTGGGACGACGTTATGGATCGCCCCGGCCCAGGTGACAATTTGCAGCCCTTGCGCGTTTACCTGAAGGAGCACTATCACGTTGCGCAGCACTTCAGCGATGGCGCGGAAATCCTGGTCAACGACGATCTCCCTCCCAGGTAAGCGAACCTGTTCACAATGCTTTGCCTCTTTGCAAGGAACTGCTTTCCGCAAGACGGCTAAATCACTTTTCCTTCGGATCATCTGGTCCAATTCCAGCGGCTCTACTGCGATTTCTCACCGGGAAAATGACGTTCCGACATGATGCCTGAACGTGATCGGGGAGAGAGCCGCAATTATAGTGAGGTTTGTAGCTGTCCTTCGCCAGAATTCCGTCCGGGCAGAACTCACTGCATTCTATTTAAGATAGCTACAAGCCCTTAAGAGCCCTACTCTGCGCCTCTCCGCATTGTCTTAACTGTTAACGTCAGCCACAAACAGAATTCTTTGAGCCCCAGGTCAGCTGCCCGGCCGACCTCGTGACCGGGTGCACGTGAACCTTATGATCCACCGGCCAGTATCAAGAGCACCTGCTGCAAGCCCAGGTGCTCGGCCCGCAGAACATCCGTATAAATCCAATATTCTCAAAGCGCTTTAGCACGCCAAACGATTTTCGGCGCGCGATTGTAGATAAAGATGTAGCTGTCAGATCCTGGATTCAACACGGTTGGGCTTCTTGGTCGAGGAAATGCTTCTGTAAGGGCATAAACATACTTAGCACACCATACTTTGGTGTGTCTGCTACATAGTCAAGAAAAACCTTGTGCAATACTGCGTGGGCTATGATTACCGATGCAGTGCAAACCAAGGTTTTGCCAGTAATCGCCCGTTCGCCGATGCTTGAATGGGTCGAAAGTTTTCCAGCGGAGAATCCGCGTGCGCTCGATGGGCTTGCCGCTTCGCTTTTCGTCAACTCCTCTAATCCGCGAGGCAGAATGATGGCTATGTTTACCGCGTATTTCGACGCGTCGGGGAACGCTCAGGATCAGCCTTTCACTATCGTTTCGGGCTACATTGCGAATTATCTTCAATGGCAAAGATTTGAGGAGGAGTGGGCCGAAGCACATAGGTTTTTCGAGGTTGAAGTACCTTTTCACATGGCGGATTTTGTCGCGGCAGGATCACGGGAGGAATACAGGACCCAACGGAACGCGCGGGCCGACTATGTAGAGATTGCGAAGTCTCCGGAGCGAGCGAATGAGTTCTTAAAGCGGTTGGGTCTCATTCAGCTTTCTTTCGTTCACTGCGGTGTCTCGTGCATCGTTCCGATGGACGTTTACGAGGGAGTTAGTTCTTTGCTCGAACTGCGCGACGTGCTGCCCCCCTACGCCTTGGGCGCGCGCATGTGCATAGAGCGCGTGCGCCAGTGGGAAGAGAAATTCGCCATCCGTCCACCCGTTGAATGCATCTTCGAATCCGGCGATTTTGAGCAGGGGAAGTTTACCGAATTGATGGTGGATGAGGGGCAGGACTGCCCGATCTACAAAAAGAAAGCGGACTTTGCGGGCCTTCAGGGTGCGGACCAATATGCATGGGAGCAGTCCTATTTTCTAAAGGGGCGCAAGCAAAGCATTGAGCGCGATCCGCGAAAGATCTTCTATTTTCTTTTGGAAGCGATCCCGAAGCTACACACTCATCCCACCCAAGAATTTCTCGTCAGGCTGTGCGAGAGAAAAGGGATTGATCCGAGGACCGGGATCAAAAAGTGAAGGAGCTATCACGCAGGAGGGGGGGCTCAAATGAACCAATGGGATTTCGGTATCCTGCTCGTAGTCTTGCTTATCATCTTTGGGGGCGTTCGAACAGGCGTGAATAATCTGCATGTCATTGCCGGTGAACTTCGAGCGATACGAGAGAAGATGGACAAAAAGTGAACGCGCTATAATGGTGGGCAACAGAAAACCCCGATTCGTGGTCGGGGTCTGTTGCTGCATTTCGGCTCAATTTGAGTGTACGGGTCGAGGTGCGCCGTGTCAACAGCGAGGTACTTTGTGACAGAGAAAGATCAATCGGCAAAAATTGGGGAGATGGTCCAGCAACGGAAATCTTTGAAAGAGAAGATTGCCGGTTTAGAACATGAACTATCGCAGTTCTCAATGGAATGGCACATGATGAGTCTTATTCCGGATGACCGAAACTTTTCCAGTGACCGTTACGTTGTTGAAGGCGATGACGTGAAAGTTATGCGCCGCTCGGTAATCTTCGGTTCTCAGGGAGAGGATTACCGCGTTGATCGGACTGTATCTCTGAAATCGTTTGACAGAGAAGCTATCGTGCGGCTGCTTGCCGATCTTTCGGAAACGCGCAATGAATTGGAGCGCGTCATGCGTCAACTAGCACCATTTGGAATTAACTCATGAAGCCACCGCCCAACAACCCGGAATTTGCCCGCTTCACGGGTGCCATGCGCGACATTCTCAAGGTTTCGAAAGTGGAAATGAATCAGCGCATAGAAGCAGAAAAGCGGAAGCCTAAAGCCTCCGCTTCCCCCGTCTCTGGCGCATCATCCAAGCGGGCTGATTAGACGGTCGTTTCTCCCACCTTGCCGGTCAGCTCTGCATAGGTGAGTCTCTTCCCTGCGATCTGCGACACTGCCAGCATGAAACGGTCCGCATCGGTAAGCGGATTATCTTTGGTTGCGCGGTTGTTGTACCGGAACACC
>Ga0181527_1001325_pt1 | contig 25683 bp, 31 predicted proteins | sample PEATcosm2014_Bin_30_FD_119762 | JGI IMG/M metagenome (GOLD analysis project Ga0181527, IMG submission 119762) | Peatland microbial communities from MTU Mesocosm Facility, Houghton, MI, USA - PEATcosm2014_Bin06_60_metaG | ecosystem: Environmental > Terrestrial > Soil > Wetlands > Peat | place...
CGTCGTCGTGGTCGGCTTGGCGTCGCCGAAATATTCGGCCCAGACCCGGTTGAGCGCATCCTGATCGGTGAGATCGGTGACGAAGCGGTCGGCGGTGACGATGTCGGCAAAACTTGCGCCGACAGCCTGCAAGCCGCGCTTGAGGTTTTCCAGCGCCGCCCGCGCCTGCCCCGCCATATCGCGCGGCATTGAATCGAACTCCTCCGGCCGATGCGGATGATGATGATAAACCGGCGCCGCGGTCACGCCGGCGAGATAGACGGTGCTACCGCCCGTGACCTTGATCGCCGGCGCATAGGGCATCCAGAGGTCCGGGGCGTCGGGCCAGTGGATGTGTTCGATGGTTTTGGGCATTTTTCAGAGCCTCCCGGTCATTTTGAGCCGAAACAACCCTATAATAGCCGCAGCAGCCCGTCATGCCCGCACTCGTTGCGGGCATCCACGTCTTGCGGCGTTACGGCTAAGAAAGACGTGGGTGGCCGGAACAAGTCCGGCCATGACGATCGACAGGGATAACCGACGTGCGCACTACTGCGAAACCACGCAACAGCTTGCGGAATCCCCACCCCGGCAAAATCCTGGTGCAGGAGTTTCTCAAGCCGATAGAACTATCGCGGACAGCGCTTGCCCGAGCCATCGGCGTGCCGCCGCGGCGCATCAACGACATCGTGCTCGGCAAGCGCGCGATCACGGCCGACACCGACCTGCGCCTTGCGCGGTATTTCAACATGTCTGAGGGATTTTTTATCGGTCTACAGACCGACTACGAATTGATGGAACGCAAGCGCACCATCGGCGACAAGCTCAAGGCGATCAGGCCGAGGGCAGCGTAGGTCTGCGGCCTCACATCCTAAACACCCCGAACCGCGTCTCCTGTATCGGCGCATTTAGCGCCGCCGAATAGCACAGCGCCAGCACGCGGCGAGTCTCGGCGGGCATGATGATGCCGTCGTCCTATAGCCGCGCGGTGGCGCGGCTCAGCGCGCTTTTTTCTTCGCCGGCTCAAAGCTGATCTTGAGCTTTGTGCCGGTCGCCTGGGCGAACCGCCTCAGCGTCCGCAGCGACGGGTTGGCGGTGCCGCCTTCGAGGCGCGAGATGGTTTGCTGCGACGTGTGCATGCGCTCCGCCACGACCTCCTGCGACAGACCGGCCTGGGCGCGCGCGTCGATCAACGCCGCCGCGAGGCCGAATTCGTCCGCCAGCGCATCGTAGGCGCGGCGAAACGCCGGTTCCTTGTCCCAGCGCCGGAAGCTCTCCTCGACCGCGACATAGGTCCTGCTCACCCGACCTCCTTTGCCCTTGCCCGTGCGATCTCCAAGGCGCGGCGCGGAGTCTTCTCGGTTTTTTTGACGAAGGCGTGCAGCACGACCACGCGCCGGCCGCTTGCCGCCACGTAAATGAGCCTGGCGATGGTGTTCGGTCCGCTCAGCCGCATCTCCCATAGCCTGCCCTCCAAATGCTTGACGTAGGGTTCCCGGACCTGTTCAAGGCCTTTGCTTCGTATCAATTCGACGATCCGTCGAAACTTGGCGCGAAGCTCCGGAGCAAGCGCCTCGACTTCGACCCGCACGGTATCGTTCAGATAGACGACGACCCATTCCATCGCAGCACTGTCACATCATAAATGATGTAACGGCCAACATCAAGCAAGGTCCGCGGACGAGCCGCTACATCCTAAACACCCCAAACCGCGTCTCCGGGATCGGCGCATTCAGCGCCGCCGAATAGCACAGCGCCAGCACGCGGCGGGTTTCGGCGGGGGTGATGATGCCGTCGTCCCAGAGCCGCGCGGTGGCGTAGTACGGATTGCCCTCAGCTTCGTATTGCTCGCGGATCGGCTGCTTGAATTCTTCCTCTTCGACCTGCGACCACTTCTTTCCTTCGGCCTCGAAATTGTCGCGGCGCACGGTGGCGAGCACGCTTGCGGCCTGTTCGCCGCCCATCACCGAGATGCGGGCGTTCGGCCAGGTGAACAGAAAGCGCGGGCCGTAGGCGCGGCCGCACATGCCGTAATTGCCGGCGCCGTAGGAGCCGCCGACGACGATCGTGATCTTCGGCACTTGCGCGCAGGCGACCGCGGTCACCATCTTGGCGCCGTCCTTGGCGATGCCGCCGGCTTCGTAATCGCGGCCGACCATGAAGCCGGAAATGTTCTGCAGGAACAGCAGCGGCACGCGGCGCTTGCAGCACAGTTCGACGAAATGCGCGGCTTTCAGCGCGCTCTCGGAGAACAGAATGCCGTTGTTGCCCAAAATGCCGACCGGCATGCCGTGGATATGGCCGAAGCCGGTGACCAGCGTGGTGCCGTACAGCGCCTTGAACTCGTCGAATTCGGAGGCGTCGACCAGCCGCGCGATCACTTCGCGCACGTCATATTGTTTTTTCAGGTCGACCGGCACGATGCCGTCCAGCTCGGTCACGTCGTATTTCGGCTCGCGCGGCGGCAACAGCGGAATGTCGACCTGTTTCTTGGTATTGAGCGTGCCGACGATGCGGCGGCACAGCGCCAGCGCATGGCGGTCGTTCTCGGCGTAATAGTCGGCGACGCCGGATTTTCTGGCATGCACGTCGGCGCCGCCGAGTTCCTCGGCGCTGACGACTTCGCCGGTCGCGGCCTTCACGAGCGGCGGGCCGCCGAGAAAGATGGTGCCCTGATTGCGCACGATGATGGTTTCGTCCGACATCGCCGGCACGTAGGCCCCGCCCGCGGTGCACGAGCCCATGACCACCGCGATCTGCGGAATGCCGAGCGCCGACATGGTCGCCTGATTGTAGAAAATGCGGCCGAAATGCTCGCGGTCGGGAAACACCTCGGTCTGGTGCGGCAGGTTGGCGCCGCCGGAATCGACCAGATAGATGCAGGGCAGCCGGTTCTCGCGCGCGATCTCCTGCGCCCGCAAATGCTTCTTCACGGTCATCGGCAAATAGGTGCCGCCTTTGATGGTGGAATCGTTGCAGACGATCGCGCATTCGCGGCCGGACACCCGGCCGATGCCGGTGACGACGCCGGCCGCGGCGATGGTGCCGTCATACATGCCGTCGGCGGCAAGCGGCGACAATTCGAGGAACGGCGCGCCGGGATCGACGAGCGTCATCACGCGGTCGCGGGGCAAAAGCTTGCCGCGGGCGACATGGCGCTCGCGGGCGCGCGCCGAACCGCCTTCGGCGGCCGTGGCGCGGCGGGCGTCGAGTTCCGCGATCAACACCCGCATCGCCGCCTGATTGGCACGGAATTCCTTGGACGTAGCGTCGACGCTCGTTGCGATGGCGGTCATGAATCCCCCCAGAGCATGATCCGGAAAATGCCTGCCCTCGGACTTGATCCGAGGGTGGATACCGGCTTTCCGAAAAAGATCATGCTTAAACTAAAAATCTAGACCCTGATCCGATTCGATTGAATTGGATCAGGGTCTAGGGCCGAGGGGGATTTCACTATGCCGCGGGCGCCGACGCAACGCTAACTGCACGGGATGCGATGCATTTCTGCCGGTCAAGCTTGGGGGAGTAGACAGCGCGGGCGGCATTCGGCCGCGCCATCCCTGTTGGAATCACTCTCTATGCGCGCACTTCCTGCCGCTGGAAGGTGACATAGCCGATGACAAACAGCATAATAACAGCCGCGATCATTGCAACTGTTTGTGGCCACACGATTAGCAGACTCTGAAGGAGTGGCAATGGCGCCCCCGGAATTGAGCCGGGCTGTAATAGAACCAAGCCTAGGGAGGCAAGAAGCGGCTGTTGGGTGGATCGTATGGTTGGATCTAGTAGCACGCCCACGATCTCACCATACAATGTACCGGGCGATAAACGGGCAAACGACTGAATTAAGTCAAGCTGGTTTAGGAGGTCGCTAGATGACGATACTGTGTCCGAAACGAAAAGTGCGGCCACGTAAGGTGAGAGCATCGGCCATATCATGGTGAGGAAAAGCCAGAGTCCCAGCGCGGCAAGAGCGGCAGTCGTTGCGGAACGAAACACAATTGAAAATAAAAGCGCAAGTGCGAGCCAAATACCGGCATAAATTATTGTCACACCCAGCATGGCAGTGGCACGTGCGACTTCCTCTGCTCCCGGCGGAATTCCGAGCATCAATATGCCGAGACCGACCACCATTAGCCAAAGGGCGACCAGCATAATTGTAAGTGTGACTATTCCAGCGAGGAATTTGCCGAACAGCAATGCATCGCGGTAAATTGGTTGGGCCAAAATACGCGACAGCGTACGCTGGTTGCGTTCGCTGTTCACGGAATCGAAGCCAATTCCGATCGCGACGAGCGGAACGAGAAAGGACAACACAGATACCAACGAGGGCAATCCTTCTCTCGCTCTCGTGAAAAGGCGCAGGAGTAGAAACGGGTCTTCAGCCGAAACCTCGCGAATTTGTTGAATGCCGGTGTAGACGACGCCTACAGCTGTCAACACTACCAACCACTCCATGATGACCATACGCCAGCTGGTCAGGTGGTCCGACAGCTCCTTGAGCATCACCACGCCGAGGCCGGAAAAGGCCGAGCCTTCACGCTGCATGACGTGTGCCCTCCTGCATGGCCTCCTGGGGCTTGCCCTCGAAATAGCGCGTATAGATCGCTTCGAGGCTCGGCTCCTGGACGCCGAGATATTTGAGGCGGCCCTGCATCGCGACCACTTCGGCCGCGGCCTCCGGCCGCACGTCGCGGTCCGCGTGCAGCCGCAGCTTGCCGATGCCGGTCTTGTCGACGCTGCTGACGCCGGGAATGATCGCCAGCCGTTCGGCCAGCCCCGCGCCGTCGGCTTCGATGTCGACGACATAGCCGCCGCCGAGCACCTCGCGGCCGAGTTCGGCCACCGAGCCCATCAGCGCGATGCGGCCGACGCTGAACAAGGCGACGCGGTCGCACACGCTCTGCACCCGTTCGAGCAGATGCGACGACAACAGCACCGTGACGCCTTCGCTCTTGAAGCCGCGGATGATGCCGAGGAGTTCGCTCGTGGCGTGCGGATCGAGCCCCGAGGTCGGCTCGTCGAGGATCGCGATCTGCGCGCCCTTCATCAGGATTTCGGCCAGGCCGAGCCGCTGGCGCATGCCGCGGGAAAACGTGCTGACCCGCTTGTCGGCGTTGTCGGCAAGGCCGACGCGATCGAGCGCCTCGGCGATCCGCTTTTCCCGTTCGGCCGAGCGGAAGCCGATCAGCCGCGCCGTGTAGCGCAGATTATCGGCCGCGGTCAGATTGTCGTAGAAGCCGACGGTGTCGGGCAGATAGCCGACGCGCCGCTTCACCGAGAGCGGCTCGCGCGCCGGATTGAATCCGAGCACGCGCACCGCGCCAGCCGAAATGTCGGTGAGCCCGAGCAGCATCAGGATCGTGGTCGTCTTGCCGGCGCCGTTGGGGCCGAGCAGGCCGAAAATCTCGCCGCGCCCGACGGAGAACGAGATGTGATCGACGGCGGTCGCCGCTCCGTAGCTCTTGGTGAGGCCCGTGGCCTCGATGACGGCATCTTGACTCATGGCTTGGCTCATCGCCGACCGAACCTGGCGACCGCGCCGACCATCACCAGGAGCGCGACGCCGATAATGCCGACGCCGGCGATCCCCCACAGCGTCGAGGTCGTCACCGTGACGCGGAAATTGGTCGAAGCCGACTCGCCGCGGGCGGAGGCGCGCACCGTGGTTACGTAATCCCCGGCGATCGCCTTCTCGGTCGGCGTGATCAGCGCCTGCACTTCCTTGTTGTCGTTCGGAGCAATGCGGTCGACGGTTTTCGGATCGAAGGTGACCTTCCAGCCGCTCGGCGCCGAGCCCGAGAGCTGGATGTCGTCGGCCGGCGCGGTGCCGGTATTGGTGATGACGACCGGCACCGAAGCCTCCTTGCCGGCCGAGGCGCGGGTCGAAACCAGGCCCTCGCGGCCGCTGACATCGAGCCGCGGCTGCCCGGTGATCGTCATGCCAAGCTCGGTCGTCGCCGCGGCGTCTTCGGCCGCGACCCGCGCCGTAAGCTTGTAATCGCCGGCGGCGGCGGTATTGGGCGGCGTCACTTTGAGCTTCACGTCCTTGGTCTGCCCGGCATCGACCGGGACCGCGTTGAGCTCCTGGCTGCCGTATTGCTCGGTGAACGTGGTGTCGAAGTTTTGCGGCGCCTGGGCCGACAGGCTCACCGTCAGTTTCTTGCCGCTGTCGTTCTTGATGCCGAGCTGATATTCGAAGCTCGATTTCGAGGTGCCGCGCAATTCCGGAAGCTGCGGGGTGAGCGTCAGCTTGGCCGGCAGGTCCTTGGCGAGCGTCACCGCGATCGGGAGCTGCAAGTTCGACGTTGCCCCGGCGGCGGCAACCGTCAGCGTCTGCGTGCCCATCGCCGCGTTCTTCGGCACGTCGAGCCGCAACGACAGCGACACGCTGGAATTGCTCGCCGGCATCGCCGCCGCGACCGGCTGGCCGCCGCCAAGGAGCGTCGCGGTCCAGCCCGTCGGCACCCCGGACACCGACAGTGCCAAGCGCTCGGGCGCCATGTCGTAATTTTGTATCCGCAGATTGACGGTCGAGGTCTCGCCCGGGCGCAGCGTCACCGCGGGGTAGTCGCTCATGAGATAAAGGCCCTTCACGTCTTTCGGCGTGTCGTCGGCGCGGGCGACCGAAGCAAGTTTGGCAATCGGCGTGAGAAGCACCGCGGCAGCGGCAAAAGCGGCGACAAATCCATATCGCATTGGCGTTAGCTCCCGTGCAGACAATCGGTTCGGTTAAGCCCCCTCCTCGAATCGCGCTCTCATGAACAGCGCTCTCATGGCGCTGTCATGGACCCGGGCGAGGAAGTGGGCATTCTCGGCGTAATCGTGACAAAATCATGCAAACGCCAGTCTATTTGGCAAGACCTGGACGAAAAGTCCTGCGGTAGAGAGCCGCAGCTGAAGCCGGACCTGCGCAAATGCGCCGCACCCATGACATCAGCGCCGGCCTTATGGCGTTCCGCCGCCGCGATGGGCTCGAAGTGCTGCTCGGACATCCCGGCGGGCCGTTCTGGGCGAAGAAAGATGTGGGTGTATGGACCATACCCAAGGGCCTTGTCGACCCCGGCGAGGATTACCTCGACGCGGCGCGGCGCGAATTCGTCGAAGAGACGGGTCTCGGGGCCGCAGGCGAAATGATCGCGCTGGCCCCCGTTCAGCAAAAAAACGGCAAGAAAAGCGGCGAGAAAAGCGGCAAGACCGTGCACGCTTTTGCCTTCGAGGCCGACCTCGACCTCGCAGGCTTCGCCAGCAATACATTCGAGATCGAGTGGCCGCCGAAGTCCGGTCGCCGCCAAAGCTTTCCGGAAATCGACCGCATCGCCTATTTCCCGCTAGCGGTCGCCATGACCAAGATTTTGGCCTATGAGCAGCCGCTTTTGCGCGAACTTGAACGGCGCGTCCGCTCGTAGCCCGGAGGAGCTTTCGCCGTCCGGCTGCATTTTCAATCCTTCAGCACGTCCGGCCAATCGACCTCGTCGTGCGGCAGCACCCAGGGTTCGCGACGCGCCGCCTCGCGCCATTCGCTCCAGGCCGGCAGTGCCATCACGGCGTCCATGTAGGCGCGCGCGGCAGCGCCGACCTCGACCGCATATGTGTGCAATCGCGACACCACCGGCGCATACATGGCGTCGGCGGCGCCGAATTGACCGAACAGGAAAGCGCCGCCGGCGCCGAATTGCTCGCGACACTTGCTCCAGATCGCTTCGATGCGCGCCACATCGGCCGCCGCACCGTCGTCCAGCGGGCGCGGCCTGACCGGCCGCCACATGTTCATCGGCAGATGGCGCCGCAGCGGCTGGAAGCCGGCATGCATTTCCGAGGCAATGGCGCGCGCGTGAGCCCGGGCGGCGGCATCCGCCGGCCACAAGCCCGCAGCCGGAAATTGATCGGCCAGATATTCCAGGATCGCGAGCGATTCCCAGACCAGCACCTCGCCGTCGATCAGCACCGGCACCCTTCCCGCCGGACTGAGCGCCTTCACGCGCGTCTTGAAGTCGGCAGCCTCGAGCGAAATGACCGTCTCTTCGAACGCGATTCCGCCCACCGTCATGGCGATCCAGGGCCGGAACGACCAGGACGAGTAGTTCTTATTGCCGATGATGAGACGCAGAGCCATGCCGGTTTGTAGCCCGGATTTTGCGTTCGAGAAATCCGGGATCTCGCGCGCGACAGCGCGGCAGCTCAAACAAGGCCGGTCGCTACCGCGATGAAGGACACGAACAGCACGGCCGCGGCGCTGAACACCACCGTGAGTGCAGTCTCCGCCCACGCGCTCGTGGCGGAAGGATCCTCAGCGCCGGCTTCCGCCGCCTCCTCGACGAGCGCATCCGGCAAATCGGTCGGAATGCCGTCGGCTGACATGCTGCTGGTAGACATGGCGTCGCTGGTAGACATGGCGCTGCTGGTAGACATGGCGACCCTTCCCCACCGGGCGAAGCACAATGAAAAAGTATGGAATCGCAGGCATAAAAGATGAGTAAAAAAGTTCGGTAAACGGAGCCGCTTCAGGGCGCGGGAAACAGCTCAGACGTTTCGCCGGCGAGGCGGTAGGCAAGAAGACCGACCCATTCGTGGACCGCATAGTCGGTCATCACGAGGCCCGCCGTGAAGGACGCAAAGGGCACCACGGCGTCGATCGGACCGCGCGTACGCCAATCCACCGGATAGGCCTCGACCGGGAATCCCGCGGCCCGGAACGAAGCGATGGCGCGCGGCATGTGATAGGCCGAAGTCACCAGGAGCCAACGCGAACCGGGCTGCGGCTGCGCGAGGAGTTGCGCGAACACCGCATTCTCGATCGTATTGCGCGATTGCTCCTCCGCGGTAATGCGCTCATGCGCGACGCCGAGCGCCTCCAATTCCTTCACCGCCACCGGCGCCTCGGCCGGCGCATCGGGCAGCAAGGAACCGGTGCCGCCGGAGAAAATAATCCGCGCTTCGGGATAACGCCGCGCCAGTTCGGCGGTTGAGGTAATCCGTTCGGCCTCGTCATTGAGCGCGACGGCGCCTCGCGCCATCGACACCTCGGGCGAAATCGCCCCGCCGAGGACGACGATGCCGTCCGGCGCCCCGCGCGACGGGTCCCAAGCCGGAAAGCGTTGTTCCAGCGGCAGCATCAGAAGATGGCCGAGCGGCGAGAAACCGGCGGTCGCGAGGAGCACGAGGCTGGTGACGACGAGCCAACTGGCGAGCCGTCGGAACCGGGTGCACAAAAGTGCCAACCCGACGAGCCCGATCGAGATCAAAACGTTCGATGGCAGGGCGAAAAAACCGAGCGTCTTGGAGAGGATGAAGAACATTCCACGCTCCTATTCATCCTACCCCGTGCGTTTCGCTCCGCGGGGACGGATGATCACGGCCGCGCCTTCCGCCACGCCTGATAGCGCGCCTTGGCGTCGTCGTTCGGCGGATAGAGGCCCGGCAGTTTGACGCCCTTCTCGACTTCGCTGAACACCCAGCTCTCGTAGAGTTCGTGCTCGGCGCCCTCGTGGGCGACGAATTCCTCCATGCCCTTGGGAATAACGACGGCGCCGTCGTCATCGACCACGATGATGTCGCCGGGAAAGATCGCGCAGCCGCCGCAACCGATCGGTTGCTGCCAGCCGACGAAGGTCAAGCCGTTGACGGATGCCGGCGCGGCGACGCCGGAGCACCACACCGGCAACGCACTGCGCAGCACGCCGTCGCGGTCGCGCATGACGCCGTCGGTGACCAGCGCCGCGACATTTCGTTTCTTCATCCGCGCGCAAAGAATATCGCCGAAAATGCCGGCGCTCGGCACCGCCATCGCGTCGGCGACCGCGATCACGCCCTCCGGCATGTCTTCGATGGCGGCCCGGGTCGAGATCGGGCTCGCCCAGCTTTCAGGCGTCGCCAAATCCTCCCGCACCGGCACGAACCGCAACGTGAAGGCCGGACCGACGATGCGCTCGCCGCCTAGCACCAGAGGCTTCGCACCGTTCATCCAGCAGCGCCGGATGCCTTTCTTCAGCAACATGGTGGTGATCGTCGCCGTCGGCACTTTGCGCAGAATTTCGAAAACAGCATCGCTCATCGTCGGCCTCTCTTTTCGGAAATCATGATGCAGCCTTCCATTTCGCATAGCCGTCGGCGCGCAAACGGCAGGCCGGACATTCGCCGCAGCCGAAGCCCCATTCGTGCCGATGCTGGCGGTCGCCGAGATAGCAGGTGTGCGTCTCGGCGAGAACAAGATCGATCAGCGCTTCGCCGCCGATGTCATGCGCGAGCGCAAAAGTGTCGGCCTTGTCGATCCACATCAGCGGCGTGTGAATGACGAAGCGCCGGTTCATGCCGAGCGTGAGCGCCACCTGCACGGCCTTGATCGTGTCGTCGCGGCAATCCGGATAGCCGGAGAAATCGGTTTCGCACATGCCGGCCACCAGATGTTTTATGCCGCGGCGATAAGCGACGGCGCCGGCGAACCAGAAAAACACCAGATTGCGGCCGGGCACGAAGCTCGTGGGCAAGCCGGATTCGGAGATTTCGATGGCCACTTCGCGCGTCAGCGCGGTTTCGGAAATTTCCGCAAGCGCGTCGATGCGCACGAGATGGTCTTCGCCAAGCCGCTTGCGCCATTGCGCGGAGCGCTCGGCGAGCGCCGCGCGAATGCGCGGGCGGGCGTCGAGCTCCACGGCATGACGCTGGCCGTAATCGAAGCCGATCGTCTCGACGCGCGCAAAGCGTTCGAGCGCCCAGACCAGGCACACCGTCGAATCCTGGCCGCCCGAAAACAGCACGAGTGCGCTGTCCAATCCGCTCACTGATTCTATTCCTTAAGCCGATCGCCGATCCGCAACCGGGTCATGCAAAATAGTTCGAATAGCATCATGCCGATCGTCGCGGTCGTCACCTTGCGCAAAATATCGAATAACGGTCCGCTCATTACCATCTCACGCGAACAGATCACACGGCATGATGCCCGACCGCGGATCGTTCCGCCACGCCTCTCCACCACCGGCCCGGGATACCCGACGGCCGACCGTCGGCGCCAACACGCCCGTCAACGCGCCTGCCTTGACCGTACGGCAGATTGCCGTATGATCTTTGCCAGAGGAAATCACCATGTCCGGGAAGCCCCAGCCGAAGAAGCCGCCGCCGAAAGCCGGGCATTCCCGGCGCGTCCCGCGGCCGGCGCGCCTCGAAGCACGTGTGCCGGCGGATGTGCACGCGCTGTTGAAACGCGCCGCCGAAATTCAGGGCCGCTCGCTCACCGATTTTGTCGTCACGGCGGCGAGCGAGGCGGCACGCCATGCGATCGAGGATATGCAAGTCGTCCGTCTCTCGGTCGAGGATCAACGCGCCGTCTTCGATTCGATCCTGGAGCCGCCACCGCCGACGCCGGCGCTGCGACGCGCCTTCGCGTGGCACGGCAAGCTCGTCCGCACGTCGCAGTGACCGATCGGATCGTCATCACTGCACTCACGGGCGCGCACGATCGGTCCGAATTTTCTTGCGGCGTCGCCGTCCTCGATCGATATTTTCGCGAGCACGTCACGCAGGATATTCGCCGCCGGCTGACGAACTGCTTTGTCGCCATCGAGCAGACGTCCGGCGTCGTTGCGGGATATTACACGTTTTCAGCCGCGAGCGTCGCCGCCCTCGACCTGCCGGAGGAAGCGACAAGGCGCATTGCGCGCTATCCGCTACTTCCGGCCGGGCTGATCGGACGGCTCGCAGTCGCTACGCGATTTCGCGGCCGGCACTTCGGCGCTGCGCTCCTTGCCGACGCCGTGCAGCGCGCCATGCGCGCCGAGCCGGCAATTTTCACGCTCCTCGTCGAGGCCAAGGACGAGAGCGCCGCGGCATTCTATCGGGTCCATGGATTTCAACCGCTTGCCAGTAAACCGAACACGCTGTTTCTTTCCCTCGGCACGGCGGGGCGAGCGCTAATGGCTCCGGGGCCAAATTGATCGGCTCCAAAGCCTTATCGCCGGCGCGTGAAAAGATAACTCTATTAGGTCATCTCAGCCAATTCCCGATGCGCTCGACCGCTTCTTGCATGTCGGCGCGGGCGCCGGCATAGCACAGGCGCAGGAAACTGCGTCCGCGCAGCGGGTCGAAATCGACGCCCGGCGTTGCCGCCACGCCTGCTTCCTCGAGCATGCGCGTGGCGAAACCGAAACTGTCGGTCGAAAAGCGCGATATGTCGGCATAGAGATAAAATGCCCCGTCCACCGGCAGAAACGAGTCGAGGCCCGCGCGCGGCAAGCCTTCGAGCAGCAGGCGGCGATTGTCCTCGTAGCCGCGTTTGAGCGTTTCCAGTTCCGCAATGCCGTCGAATGCGGCTTCGGCCGCGATCTGCGACAGCGTGGGAACCGAGATTGCGAGGTTTTGCTGCAAGCGCTCGATCGGGCGCACCAGGTTCGGCGGCACCACCATCCAGCCGATGCGCCATCCGGTCATGCAAAAATATTTGGAAAACGAATTGATGACGACGGCATTGGGCGACAGCCGCGCCGCGCTTTCCGCGGCAAAGGCGTAATCGAGGCCGTGATAAATCTCGTCCGAGATGACGGCGATGCCGGCATCTTCGGCGCAGCGGATCAGGCCGGCGAGTGCGTCGGCCGACATCATCGTCCCGGTCGGATTGGCCGGCGAGGCGACGACCACGCCTTTGAGCGGACCGGCGCGATGCTTCGCGAGCAGCAGATCGCCGGTCATCGACCAACGCGTCGCCGCACTGGTTTCGATAAAGACCGGTTCGCAGCCGAGCGCGGCGAGGATATGGCGGTAGGGCGGGTAACCCGGCAATGCCACCGCCACGCGATCACCAGCCTCGAAAGCGGCGAGAAAGGCGAGCATGAAGCCGGCCGAGGATCCGGTGGTGACGACGATCCGCTCCGGGTCGACGTCGAGGCCGTGCCGCTCGGAATAGTCGCGCGCGATGCGCCGCCGCAGCGAAGCGATGCCGAGCGCCTCGGTATAGCCGTGCGGTCCGCTCGAAAGCGCGGAACGCACCGCGGCGAGTGCGGTCGCCGGCGCTCCCGCGGCCGGCTGGCCTACTTCCATATGGACGATCCGGCGACCCTGTGCCTCGAGCCGCGCCGCGGCCGCCACGACGTCCATCACCATGAAGGGCGGCACGTTGCTGCGGGCCGACGGCCGCAGCGGGCTTTTTGCCTTTTCGAGCATCAATTCGGCCCCGAATACCGCTTACCGAACCGGACTTTCGGTTTTGCCGTCCGCCCCGCTGATGCCGCATTCTGCGGCTTTCGTGACACTCGGCTTGGTGACCCGCAACACACCGGCCGGTGTGTTGACCCTAAAGCGTTCGATCCATAGGTTGCGTCCCGGACCGAGGGATCGGTACTTCGTCTCACATGATCGCTGCTCGAACTCCTAGCAAGGTGCGGCCGGTGAAGCCAGCTTCGCGCGCCATCGCCATCGCCGCCGCCGCCGCGATCGCACTGGCGAGCGTTCCGGCGCGGGCGCAGACGGGTTCGAGCGCCGGCATCCCGATGATTCGCGATGCCGAGATCGAACAGCTGCTGCGCGACTACACCGCCCCGATCCTGAAGGTGGCCGGGCTCGGCAACCAGAACGTCAAGGTCGTCATCATCAACGACAAGGCATTCAACGCCTTCGTTATGGATGCGCATCGGATCTTCGTGAATACCGGCGCGCTGATGGAGGCGACCACGCCCAATCAGTTGATCGGCGTGTTCTCCCACGAGACCGGCCATATTGTCGGCGGGCATCTCTCCAAAATGCGCCAGGAGCTTGCCAACGCTCAGACTGCCATGATCATCGCCATGCTGCTCGGCGCCGGCGCCATGGTCGCGGGCGCACATTCCGGCAATGTCGACATGGGCAATGTCGGCGGTGCGATCTTCACGGCGCCGCAGGCCTACGCGATGAACCGGTTGTTGTCCTATCAGCGCGCCCAGGAAGAATCGGCCGACCGCGCCGGCGTCCGCTTTTTGACCATGACCGGCCAGTCGGCGAAGGGCATGTACGACACCTTCAAGCATTTCGCCGACGAGTCGCTGTTCGCGTCGCAAGGCGCCAATCCTTACGCGCAGAACCATCCGATGCCCGAGGAGCGCATGGCCGCGCTGGCCGAGTTGGTGAAAACCCCGTATTGGGGCAAGAAGGACCCGCCGGAACTGCAATTCCGCCACGACATGATGCGGGCCAAGCTGTACGGCTTCACCGAACATCCGGATACCGTGATGCGGCGCTATCCGTCGGGCGACACCAGCATGCCCGCTCGTTATGCGCGGGCCATCTCGACCTACCGGTACGGCGACATGCACAGCGCGATCGGACAGATCGACGCGCTGATTCAGGCGATGCCCAACAACCCCTATTTCTACGAGCTCAAGGGCCAGGCGCTGCTCGAAGGCGCCCACCCGGCCGAAGCGATCGCGCCGCTGCGCCGCGCCGTCGAACTGGCGCCCAGCCCGGCCATCATCCAAATCCTGCTCGCACAGGCGCTGGTGGCCACCAACGATGCGAAACAGGCGGAGGAGGCGATCCCGATTCTGCGCAGTGCGCTCCTCAGAGAGCCCGAAGCCAGCGATGCTTACACGACGCTGGCGATGGCCTATGGTCGAAAGAACGATCTCGCTGATGCGGACCTCGCTTCGGCACAGGCGGCTTTCGCCCGCGGCGACAACAAGACCGCGCGCGAACTTGCCGAGCGCGCCAAGCAGCGGTTCCCGATCGGCTCCCCCGGTTGGGTCCGGGCCGACGATATCGTCGCCTTCAACAAGAACCAGAGAGACAACCCGCTTTTCAAGTGAACATCGACAGGACAGTCCAATGAAAATTTATCCCCCGACGACCCGTCATCCGATGCGCTTGGCGACAGCGACCGCGGTAGCGCTGCTGTTGCCGTCGCTCGCCTCGGCACAGGCCCCCGCCTCGCAGCCGCCGGCCGCGCAAGCCCAGGCGGCCGATACCGCGTCGTCGCAGCCCTTCTCCGACACGCAGCGCCACGCGATCGAGAGCATCATCAAGGACTATCTGGTCCAGCACCCGGATGTGCTGCAGGACGCGATGGATGCGCTCGATAAGCGCCAGAAGCAGGCGGATGCCGACAAGGCGCACGAAATGATCGTCGCCCACAACGCCAGCCTGTTCAATTCGCCGCACCAAGTCGTGCTGGGGAACCCGCAAGGCAAGGTCACGATGGTCGAGTTCTTCGACTACAATTGCGGATTCTGCAAACGCGCGCTCCCCGACATGGTCGAACTGCTCAAGACCGATCCCGATCTCAAATTCGTGCTCAAGGAATTTCCTGTCCTCGGCCCGGGTTCGGTCGAGGCGGCCCATGTCGCGGTTGCCGTGCGCATGCAGGACGGTACCGGAAAGAAGTATCTGGAGTTCCACCAGAAGCTGCTCGGCGGCCGCGGTCCGGCCGACAAGGCGCACGCGCTCGCCGCCGCCAAGGACGTGGGCTTCGACATGGCGCGCATCGAGAAGGATATGGACAGCGACGAGGTGAAGAATACCATCGACGAGGACATGAAACTTGCCGACGCGCTCGGGGTCAACGGCACGCCGAGCTATGTGGTCGGCGACGAACTCGTGATCGGCGCGGTCGGATTGGACGAGTTGAAAGCCAAGATCAAGGCCGGGCGGAAGTAGCTATTTCGCGATCCCGCCGCCCGGTGCCGATCGAAGCGCCGTTGCCGTTGCGGTGCGGCGGCGGGGTATTCCCGGACCGTTCCGGCTTCCCCTTTGCGGGAGCCTTGCCTATAAACGGACCCGGCGCGGTTCATTCGCCGCGCCGTCCTGGCCGGGATCATCTCTGACATATGTCGAAGACCGTTTACGTCCTCAACGGACCCAATCTCGATCTGCTCGGCACCCGCGAGCCGCAGATCTACGGCCGCGCGACGCTCGCGGACGTCGAGAAGCTGTGCCAGGCGACGGCGCAGCAACACGGATTCAATCTGGTGTTCCGCCAGTCCAACCATGAGGGCGACATCATCGATTGGATCCACGAGGCGCGCGCCGAGGACGCCCGAGGCCTCGTCATCAATCCGGCCGGCTTTACCACCACCTCGGTCGCCATCCTCGATGCGCTCCTCACCTTGGATGCGCCCATTGTCGAGGTGCACATCACCAATATTCACGCGCGCGAGGAATTCCGCCGCCACTCCTATGTGTCGAAGGCTGCGCGTGCCGTGATCTGCGGTTTCGGTGTCGAGGGCTACGCGCTTGCCATCGGCGGTCTCGCCGCAATAACAGGGGCTGAGGAGTGACCGTGGCGCGCAAGCCTGAAAGCCCGCAGCCGCCGAAGTCGCCCGCCGTCGATCACGAAGTGATCCGCGAGCTGGCGCGATTGCTCGACGAAACCGGTCTCACCGAGATCGAGTTCGAACGCGACGGCGTGTCGATACGTGTGGCGCGGCAGGGCTATGCCCCCGCCGGGCGAACGCGCCAGGGGGACCTGCCCGTTGTCGTCCCCACAGCCGCGGCCGGCGTCGTGCCGGCGGAGCATCCGGGCGCCCTGGCGTCACCGATGGTCGGAACCGCCTATCTCGGCGCCGCCCCCGGCGCACGGCCGTTCGTCGAGGTCGGCAGCCAAGTGAAGGCCGGCGAGACTGTCCTCATCATCGAGGCGATGAAAACGATGAATCAGATCGCCGCGCCGCGCGCCGGCACGGTCATCCAGATTCTCGTCGAGGACGGTCAGCCGGTGGAGTACGGCGAGCCCCTCATGATCATCGAATAATTGCCCTCGATGTTCGACAAAATCCTCATCGCCAACCGGGGGGAAATCGCGCTGCGGGTGCTGCGGGCGTGCAAGGAACTCGGCATCGCCACGGTGGCCGTCCACTCCACCGCCGACGAGGACGCCATGCATGTGCGCCTGGCGGATGAAAGCGTCTGCATCGGGCCGCCCCCGGCCAAGGACAGCTATCTCAATATTCCGGCGCTGCTCGCCGCCTGCGAGATCACCGGCGCGGACGCCGTGCATCCGGGCTATGGCTTTCTGTCCGAGAATGCCCGGTTCGCCGAGATCTTGGCCGAGCACAATGTGCATTTCATCGGCCCCCGCCCCGAACACATCCGGCTGATGGGCGACAAGATCGCGGCCAAACGCGCCGCCAAGGAACTCGGCATTCCCGTCGTGCCGGGCTCCGAAGGCGGCGTCGGTTCCGATGCGCAAGCCGTCGTCCTCGCCGGCGAGGTCGGTTATCCGTTGATACTGAAGGCCGCGGCCGGCGGCGGCGGCCGCGGCATGCGCGTGGTGCGGGCGGAAAGCGAGCTTGCCGCAGCGTTGCTGTCGGCGCGCGCCGAAGCGAAATCCGCGTTCGGCGACGACACGGTCTATCTCGAAAAATATTTGGAGCGGCCGCGTCACATCGAAATCCAAGTGCTCGGCGACGGCAAAGGCGCCGCCGTCCATCTCGGCGAGCGCGACTGCTCGCTGCAACGCCGGCATCAGAAGGTATGGGAAGAAAGCCCGTCGCCAGCGCTCAACGTCGCCGCGCGCGACCAGATCGGCGAGACCGTGGCCAGAGCGATGCGCAAGATCGAATATCTCGGCGTCGGTACGGTCGAATTTCTGTACGAGGACGGCAAGTTCTATTTCATCGAAATGAATACGCGCATCCAGGTCGAGCATCCGGTGACCGAGATGATCACCGACATCGATCTCATCCTGGAGCAAATCCGCGTCGCCGCCGGGAGCGGGCTTGAGCTGACGCAGGACGACGTCAGATTTCACGGCCATGCCATCGAGTGCCGCATCAATGCGGAAAATCCGGTGTCGTTTCGTCCCTCGCCCGGCCGGATCGTGCACTATCACCCGCCCGGCGGCCTCGGCGTTCGCGTCGATTCCGCCGTTTATCACGGCTACTCGATCCCGCCGTATTACGATTCCCTCGTCGGCAAGCTCATCGTCCATGGCAAGACCCGCAGCGAATGTCTGATGCGCCTGAAGCGGGCGCTCGATGAATTCGTGATCGACGGTATCGAGACCACGCTGCCGCTGTTTCGGGCGCTGGCGCGGGAGAAGGAAATCATCGACGGGGAGTATCACATCCACTGGCTCGAAGAGTTCCTCGGCCGGGGCGCGCTGACGCAATAGGGCCCGGCTGTGACGTCCGCGCGAGCATGATCGCCGCCTCTTGAACCGGAACGCGCGAGCCGGCTAAACGGGTCCCATGGCGAGCCGCGATTCCGCACTCATCGAAATCACCCCCGAAGTGCTGCTCAAAGCCTATTCCTGCGGCATTTTCCCGATGGCGGAAAGCGCCGACGATCCGGCGCTTTATTGGATCGAGCCGGAGCGGCGCGGCATCATCCCGCTCGATCGCTTTCACGTCCCGAACCGGCTTGCGCGCACCGTCCGTACCGATCGCTTCACCGTATTTGCCGATCGCGATTTCGATGCGGTGATCGACAACTGCGCGCGGCCCGGGCCGGGACGGGCGCGGACTTGGATCAACGCCCGTATCCGCAAGCTCTACCGCAAGCTCTATGATCGCGGCGACTGCCATACCGTGGAAGTCTATGACGGCGATGAATTGGTCGGCGGCCTCTACGGCATCAGTCTCGGCCGCGCTTTTTTCGGCGAGAGCATGTTCCACCGCGAGCGCGACGCTTCGAAGGTCGCGCTTGTGCATCTGGTGGCGCGGCTACGCGCCGGACGCTATCTCCTGCTCGACACCCAGTTCGTCACCGACCACCTGCGCACATTCGGCGCCATCGAATTGGCAAAGCCCGCCTATCACAAACTGCTCGATGCCGCTCTCGTCGGCGAAGCCGATTACGGCGTGCTGCCGCTCGATCGCCCGGTTTCGGGCGCCACGGCGCTGGCGCAGCTATAGCATGTCCCGCAAAAGGCCTGCCCTCTGACGCGATCCGAGGGTGGAGGCCGGTTTTGCGAAAAGGACATGCTAAAACAAACCGCTAGAACGGGATGACGGTTCGAAGAAAAGTCATCCTGGTCGAGCGGAAAAATGATCGCCGTCAATCGTCCGTGACCGGAGCCGGCACCGGAGCGGGCGGCGGCGCAGCGCGTTGGCGCGGCGGTGGCGGCTGGCGCGGCCGGGCGGCGGCTGGCGGCGGCGGGCCGGCGGTCGGAACGGGCGGCGAGGCCGATTGGGCGACCGGGCCGGAAAGCGGCTGCGCGCAATCGGTCAGCCAAACGTCGTAGATCGGGTGCTCGACGGCGTGCAGACCGGGACTCGATGCGAACATCCAGCCGGTGAAAATGCGCTTGATTTCGCCCTGCAACGTCACCTCGTCGACGTCGACGAAAGCGTCGGTGTTGGTCGCCTCGGTGGGCGGGCGCGTGTAACACGCGCGCGCGGTGACCTGCAGGGCGCCGAACTGCACGGTTTCTCCGATCGCGGCATCGAAGGAAATGGTGCGGCCGGTGATCTTGTCGAGACCGGAAAATACGGCGCGGCTGTTTTCGATCTTTTGCGTCGGCGTCTCGGTGACGACGGTGTCGGCAGGCTGCGGCGAGGTGTCGGCAGGCTGCGGCGGCGGCGGATTGGCAGGCGCAGGCGCGCTGCGTGCCGCCTGTGGCGGCGGCGAGGCGGGCGACGGCGGTGCGATCGCCGGAGCGGTTGGCGCGGGCGCCAGCGAGGCGCCGGGCGGCGGCGGCAATGGCTCCGCCTGGATGCCGGTCGGCGGCCGCGCCGCGGGATTTTGCGGGGCCGGGTATTGCTGCGGCGCCGGGTATTGCTGCGGCGCCGGATACTGCTGGGATGGCGGATATTGGCCCGGATACTGCACCGGCGGCGGCTGTGCTGGAAACGGTCCGTTCGGGACATCCCCCGGCGGGCGTGGCGGCGAATCGTTGAAAATGGTGCCGAATTGCGCCGAAGCGGGCACAGCGGCCAGCGTGCCGCCGATCACGACCATGAGTGCGGCGATGCGAAGCATGAAAATTTGCGAGGTCTGGCCGCAGGCTTATTCCTGCTTCGCCCCGTTAACACGCCGAATGAGGCAATTCCAGGGATCACAGACCGGCGATGCGCGGCCACAGACCGGCCCCTGCCCGAAGCCTGATGACCGCTTTGACTACCGATTCCCCGGCACCCAGGCCTTGTAGTCGCCGGTCGCTTTCGGGCGCCGGCCTTGGGCGAGTGTCGATCCGCTCGGCCGGTGCGCACCTGGCGTGCCGGTCAGATTGGGCCGATGCGGCTTTTCCCAAGGGTACGGTTTCACCGTTTCCTGCGTCGGCGGCACGTCAACGGTATGGTGCAGCCAGCCGTGCCAGCTCGCCGGCACCTGGGACGCCTCCGCGATCCTTTTGTAGATCACCCAACGTCGCTCGAACAGCAGCGTCGGATCGATTTTACCGCCCTTGGTTCGATAGTAGCGGTTGCCGGATTCGTCTTCGCCGACGAATTCGCCATGGAGCCACGTCCACCACTGCGTACCGAGAGTTTGGCCGTTCCACCAAGTGAACAAACGCAGCAGGAAAATTTTCATTGCTGGCCGCCTGTCTGACGATAGATTGGCGCCTTGATGCCACCTCGCGCCCGCACTGTCCAGGGCGGCTCCCGATGAAACCGACCGGCGACTTCAGCGTTTCCCGTTGTATTTTGTGTCATGTGGCAAGATTTATCGCAAAACCTTCAATCTAAGTTGCAGGCACTCGGCAGCGCGCTGTCTTTTGCGCCGGCATGGGTGGTCTCTTCCATCCTTCTGGTCGGCGCATTCGTTTTGGCATGGCTCGTCCACGCCGCCATCCTGACGATTCTGCGCCGGCTGCTGCGAAGCCGGCGGCACTATCTGCAAACCATCCTGGAAGCGACCAGAAATCCGACGCGGCTGGCGCTTCTCCTCCTTGCGCTGGCGATCACGCTGCCGACCGCCCCGTTCGAGCCCGGCACCAAAGGCTTTTTGGCGCGGCTTTTGGCCCTGGCGACGATCTCTTTGTTGGGGTGGATCGCGCTGACCGTTCTGCGCATCGCCACCAATCTCTACCTGCTCCGCTTCCGCACCGATGTCGAAGACAATCTGTTGGCGCGCAAGCACATCACCCAGGTGCGCGTGCTGATGCGCGTGGTCGATACCGTGATCATCCTGGTGACGGCCGGTTTTGCTCTGATGACCTTCGATGCGGTACGGCAATACGGCGTCAGCCTGTTCGCCTCCGCCGGCGTCGCCGGCATCGTCGCCGGCCTCGCGGCGCGTCCGGTGCTGAGCAATCTGCTCGCGGGCGTGCAGCTTGCAGTGACGCAGCCGATCCGGATCGAGGACGCGGTTACCGTCGAGAACGAATACGGCTGGGTCGAGGAGATCACCTCGACCTATGTGGTCATCCGCTTATGGGATCTGCGCCGGCTCATCGTGCCGCTCAGCTATTTTATCGAAAAGCCGTTCTACAATTGGACGCGGCACGCAGCCGCCAATATCGGCACCGTGTCGCTCTATCTCGACTACAGCGCCCCGATCGATCGCATTCGCGAGATGGCGACCGAGTTCGTCGCGCAGTCCAAGCAGCCGAGCGGCAAAGTCGTCAACGTGCAGGTCACCAACACGACCGCGCAAGCCATCGAGGTTCGTGTTCTGCTGAGCGCCAATTCCGCCGCCGGCACCTCCGACCTGTGCGCGGAAGTGCGCGAGAAGCTGATCGGCTTTCTGCAGCGCGAGCACCCGGAGGCGCTGCCGCGAAGGCGAAACGAGATTCTCGAAGTGCCGACGCGGCAGGACCGGCCGCTGCCCGCATCGGACGCCGGTAAATCTACCACCGCACGGTCGGACTGAAATGCCCCGCTGCCTGTTCGATCGCGGCGCCCAGCGCGAACAGCGTCTCTTCCTCGAACGGCCGGCCGATCAGTTGCAGGCCGAGCGGCAGGCCTTGCGCATCGAGGCCGCCGGGCACTGAAATCCCCGGCAGTCCGGCCATGTTCACCGTCACCGTGAACACGTCGTTGAGATACATTTCGATCGGGTCGGCGCGGCCTTTTTCGCCGATACCGAAGGCGGCCGACGGCGTCGCCGGCGTCAGGACGGCGTGAACGCCGTCGGCGAAGCAGCGTTCGAAATCGCGCTTGATCAGCGTGCGCACCTTTTGCGCCCTTAAGTAATAGGCATCGTAATAACCGGCGGAGAGCACATAAGTGCCGATCATGATGCGGCGGCGCACCTCCTTGCCGAAGCCCGAGGCGCGGGTACGTTCGTACATTTCGACGATGTCGCGGCCGGGCACGCGCAGCCCATAGCGCACACCGTCGTAGCGGGCGAGATTGGACGACGCTTCGGCCGGCGCCACGATGTAATAGGCCGGCAGCGCATATTTGGTCATCGGCAGCGAAATATCGACCAGTTCGGCGCCGGCATCCTTCAGCCATTCTGCGCCCTGCTGCCACAGCTTTTCGATCTCGGCGGCCATGCCGGGCATCCGGTATTCCTTCGGAATGCCGATGCGCATGCCCTTCACCGAGGCGCCGATCGCCTTTTCGTAATCGGGCACGGCAACGTCGACCGAGGTCGTATCCTTCGGGTCATGCCCGGCCATGGAGCGTAAGAGGATGGCGCAATCGCGCACCGTGCGCGCGAACGGCCCGGCCTGATCGAGCGAGGAGGCAAAGGCCACGATGCCCCAGCGCGAGCAGCGGCCGTAGGTCGGCTTCAGCCCGACGATGCCGCAAAACGCAGCCGGCTGGCGGATCGAGCCGCCGGTATCGGTGCCGGTGGCGCCGACGCACAGCCTCGCCGACACCGCAGCCGCCGAACCGCCCGACGATCCGCCCGGCACGAGTTTTTGCTCCGAGCCGCGCCGCCGCCATGGCGACACTACCGGACCGAAATAGGACGTCTCGTTCGACGAGCCCATGGCGAATTCGTCGTTGTTGAGCTTGCCGAGCAGCACCGCGCCGTCGCGCCACAGATTGGCGGTGACGGTGGATTCGTATGGCGGAACGAAATTATCGAGGATGTGCGAGCAGGCCGTCGTGCGCACGCCCGCGGTGCAGAACAGATCCTTGATGCCGAGCGGCAACCCTTCGAGCGCAGCGCCGTCGCCTTTGGCCAAGCGCGCATCGGCGGCCCGCGCCATGGCGCGGGCGCGCTCCGGCGTTTCCAGCACGAAGGCATTCAGCGCGCGCGCCTTCGCCATCGCGGCGAGATGCGCCTCGGTGAGTGCGAGCGCCGAAAATTCCTTGCGGCGCAGGCCGTCGCGCGCCTGCGCCAAAGTGAGCGCGGTGAGATCGGTCATTGCGCCGTCGGGTCGTCGCAGGAGAACGGGTTTTTGGCGGTTTCGTCCGCCGCCGGCCTGGGCTCGCCGGATTGCAGCGGCAGCGGCTGAACCGGGAACGCGGCAAACAGCGCCTCGACCGCCTGCGGATCGTCAGGCTGCAGCTGATCCTGGCTGTCGAGATAAGCCAGCCAAATGGCGTCTTGTTCGCAGGCAAAGCACATCAGAAAGCCCTTTTATCCAGCCACCCGCGATCCTCGGGTCTCGCTGCGCTCGCCCGAGGATGCTGGAATGATATGCTCCGGCACATCATTCCACCACCTTCGGCACGAGAAAGAAGTGATGCTCGTGGGCCGGTGCGTTGGCGATCACCGCGTCGGCGATTTCGCCGTCGGTCACCTTGTCCTCGCGCATTTTCATCGCCATCGGAGTGACGGATGTCATCGGCTCGACGCCCTCGACATCCGCCTCCGCGAGTTGCTCGACAAAGGCCAGGATGGCATTGAGCTCGCCCTCGAGGCTTTCCACTTCCTCGTCGGCGACCGCGATCCGCGCCAGATGCGCTACGCGACGGACGGTATCGGCATCGACGGACATCGGCGGTGAGCCTCGGACGGACTTGGTGCAACGGGTCTTGGAGCCACGAAGGGCAACGTCGCCGCTATAGCAGAGCGGCCAATTCGAGCCAACAGCCCGCTATCCGTGCCCGATCGCGCGCATTGTGCGGGACGCTGCACGCGCCTATTTTGCGGTTCAATGTCTTCATCGGCACCAGTCCATATCATCGGCGGCGGCCTCGCCGGCTCGGAAGCCGCCTGGCAGTTAGCGCGTCGCGGCGTGCCGGCCGTCCTGCACGAGATGCGGCCGGTGCGGTCGACCGCCGCGCACAAGACCGGCCAATTCGCCGAGCTGGTCTGTTCGAACTCGTTCCGCTCCGACGACGCCGAGACGAGCGCCATCGGCCTATTGCATGCCGAAATGCGCCGGCTCGATTCGCTGGTGCTGCGCATGGCCGACCGGCACAAGCTGCCGGCGGGCGGCGCGCTCGCCGTCGATCGCGACGGCTTTGCCGCGGCGATTACGGCTGTGCTCGAAGCCGAGCCGCTGATCGCGATCGACCGGGCGGAAGTCGCAGCGCCCCCCGCCGAATGGGACAGCGTGATCGTCGCCACCGGCCCACTCACCTCGCCGGCGCTGGCCGAAACACTGCGCGCGCTGACCGGCGAAGACGCATTGTCGTTCTTCGATGCCATCGCGCCAATCGTCCACCGCGACTCGATCGATTTCGACGTCGCCTGGTTCCAGTCGCGCTACGACAAGGCCGGACCCGCCGGCACCGGCGCCGATTACGTCAATTGTCCGCTGACGCGCGACGAATACGAGGGCTTCGTCGATGCGCTCATTGCCGGCGAGAAAATCGGGTTTCGCGATTTCGAAGCGGCGACGCCCTATTTCGACGGCTGCCTGCCGATCGAGGTGATGGCGGAGCGCGGCCGCGAGACGCTGCGGCACGGTCCGATGAAACCGTTCGGCCTCACCAATCTGCACCAGCCCGAGACCAAAGCCTATGCCGTGGTGCAATTGCGGCAGGACAACAAGCTCGGCAGCTTGTTCAACATGGTCGGCTTTCAAACCAAGCTCAAGCACGCCGAGCAGGTGCGGATCTTCCGGACCATCCCCGGACTCGGCAATGCCGAGTTCGCCCGGCTCGGCGGCCTCCACCGCAACACCTTCCTCAATTCGCCGAAGCTGCTCGATGCGACGCTGCGGCTCAAGGCCATGCCGCGCCTGCGCTTCGCCGGCCAGATCACCGGCTGCGAAGGTTACGTCGAATCGGCGGCGATCGGTCTCCTGGCCGGCCGCTTCGCCGCCGCTGAGCATCGTGGCGAGCCCGCGCTCGTCCCGCCGCCGACCACCGCGCATGGCGCCTTGCTCGGTCACATCACCGGCGGTCATATCGAGACCATCGATGCGGGACCGCGCTCCTATCAGCCGATGAACGTCAATTTCGGCTTGTTTCCCCCGCTCGCCCACCCGCCGGCCAAGGACGCCGAGGGCCATCGCCTGCGCGGCCCGGCCAAAGCCGCCGCCAAAAAGCGCCTGATCTGCACCCGCGCGCTCGACGACCTCGAAACCTGGCGCGCCGGCGCGCTGCCCGCGGCGGCGGAATAGTTGCTGCGCCGCGGCGCACTCCCTCTCCCGTCTCGCGTAGCGGGGAGGGGGGACCGCGCATTTGCGCGGTGGGAGGGGCGCCGGCCGCGTCGATCCTGCAGCAACGAATGCGATTCTTTGAGTCAGACGCCCCCTCCACCACGCTTCGCATGGTCCCCCTCCCCCGTTTTCACGGGGGAGGAAAAGCAAATCCGTTCTCGCGGCGCGTCTTGGCGCCCGAGTCTTGCAAAACGCTGGAACGTGGAGCGCGAAGGCCGGGAGGGAAAAGGAAATCGAGGGGTGGCGCCTCGTTGTCGCTCTTCGCTACGCCCGTTTCGCCAACGCCAAACCAATAAATAAAGGAAGCGGAACGCCGACAAACGCTGTTCATCAACCTCCGCATCATCGGATGC
>Ga0181527_1001328_pt1 | contig 25655 bp, 23 predicted proteins | sample PEATcosm2014_Bin_30_FD_119762 | JGI IMG/M metagenome (GOLD analysis project Ga0181527, IMG submission 119762) | Peatland microbial communities from MTU Mesocosm Facility, Houghton, MI, USA - PEATcosm2014_Bin06_60_metaG | ecosystem: Environmental > Terrestrial > Soil > Wetlands > Peat | place...
ACGCCGGGCGATCGTTCCGTATGACGCGAGCCCGCCGTAGGGGATATGCCTGATTTCCGTCAGCACCCGGCTTGTGAATGGCTTCAACCCGAAGAGATCGACGGGGATATCGAGCTCCACGTGCTCGCCGCTGAGATAGCGGCGCAGGAGCCGGATAGCAGCTTCGAAAAGAGCGGGTTGCTCCACCGCGTCCGGAAATTCGGCGCTCACCCGTTTCCGGGCGTCGGCCGCACCCGACGCAACGAGGTCGAGCCGCCATAGACGGTCTTCCCGGGCAAGAAGCGAAAACGCGCCGATATCAGTTTCGAGCACGCCAAATTTCATTGTTCGACACCAAAATTTGACTTACGCCGTCAGAGACATTGCTTAAATATAGCATAAACGGCGCCGGGATGGAAGGCAGGAGGCCCCCGGCCGGGCGCTTTTTGCGCCTGGCGCGGTCGGCGGCTCGGCGTGACTCCTCACATACGACGAAGTATGCTCCGGGTCCCGCCCTCGCCGGCTTCCGCCCCATCCATCAAAACTCGCCTCGGCCGGAAAAGATGGTCTTCCTTCGCCCTGGTTGTCTGTCAGTCTGAATCTTTTGCAAGGGGAAGCAGAATGCGGAATGTGCTGCCCCGGCCTTTGATGCTCTCCACCTCAATCCTGCCCTTGTTCGCTTCCACCAGTTTCTTTGTAAGGGAAAGCCCGAGACCTGTTCCGGCCCCCCTTTCTTTCGTGCTGAAGAAAGGATCGAAAATCTTCTCGAGGTTTCCGGGCTCTATGCCCGTGCCTTTATCCGTCACAGAGAGCCAGACATAATCGGGCGCCCTTACCCCGGTGCGTATGATGAGCGGTCCTCCCTCCGGCATGGCCTGGGCCGCATTCATCATAATGTTAAGCAAAGCCTGCTGCATGTGGATCCTGTCCGCATAGACCCGCGGCAAGTTTTCCTCTTTTTCCACGGTAAGGTCGATATGCTTGAACTGGGTCAAATGGTGCTCGGTGAAGAGAATCGTATCGTCCACGATGCCGTTCAGATCGAGGTGCTCCTTTTCCGGCTCCGACATATGGGAAAAATCAAGCAGCCGTGCCAAAACGGCCGACAGCCTCTGCGACTCCTTTTCGATGAAGCCCGCATACTCCCGTATCTTCTCCGGATTGGGGGAGCCCTCGATCCGTTTCGCAAAGCCCTGGATGGAAATAAGGGGGTTCTTTATTTCGTGCGCGATAGAGGCCGCAAGCTCACCGAGGGCGGAGAGCCGGTTGGCGTGGGTCAGCACCTCGTCGAGGCTTCTGATCCGCGCATCCCTTTCCTCTATCTCCCGCATCTTTTCCCTCAAGGTGCCGTAAACCTCGTTCAGCTCCTTGACGTTCGCAAGGAGGAGTTTTTCCCTGGCGGATGCCAGGCCCTTCGCATCCTCAAGCTGAACCTCGCACTCACCGAGCTTCTTATCTAACGTCTTGCCTTTTTTCATTGTCCCGGCACCAACCCCTCCTGGAGGACCCGCACCATATCCTTATGGATCAGGCCGTTGGACGCAACTACTTGCCCGGCGTATATGTCGAACGGTCTTCCTGCAAAGTCGGTGACCGTGCCGCCCGCCTCGGTCAGTATGAGCACGCCTGCCGCCGTATCCCAGGGGCTGAGCTTCAACTCCCAGAACCCGTCGAACCGGCCGGCGGCCACATAGGAAAGGTTGAGCGCCGCAGACCCATCCCGTCTCACCGCCTGTGCCCGGTAGAGAAAAGAGACAAAATGGTCGATGTTGTTCGCGCTGCTCGTGCCCAGGTCGTAAGGAAAGCCCGTGACTACCAGGGACTGCTTTAGCTCGCCGACCCCCGACACCCTCAGCCTTTGGCCGTTCAAATAAGACCCCTCCCCGGTTCTTGCAAAGAACAGCTCGTCGAATATGGGGTTGTAGACAACCCCGCAGACTACCCGCCCTTCCACCTCATAGGCTACCGACGTGCAAAAGAAGGGGTAACCGTGAGCGTAGTTCGTCGTCCCGTCGATGGGATCGATAATCCACCTGTTTCCGCGCCCCTCGAACACATTGTCCTTCTCCTCGCTGATAATATGGTCATCGGGAAAGCGCGCGGCAATGAGGCTGATGATCCGTTCCTGGCATTCCAGGTCTACCTCGGTCACGATGTTAATCTCACCCTTGTAGAAGATCGAGTGTCTCTTCTGATAATGTTTTTTCTGTATTCTGCCGGATTCAAAGGCCAGCTCTACGGCAAATTCGAGTAGCTCGTTCATGGTGAATATATGATAGGGGTATATCCTCAGTTTTGCAAGCGGTGGGGGGAGAGCGGCCGGGCGTTTTTTGGCCACGGCTGAGGCACTCCGAGTCTGTAACCTTTTTCATGTAAGAGACGCAACACTGTGTCATAGGAGCATTCTATTCGATATTTTGCCGGGGGCAGTATGGCCATGGAAGGCCGTTGCGGTCCAGAAGGTTCTCTAGGCGCGCCCCGGTTCTTCGAACTCTTCCAGAATCTCTTCTTTCTGCGCACCAGAGATGAGCGGCTTTCTTCCGGTGCGTTTTTTTCAATGAGTCGATCAATGCCATAGAGGTTGAAGGCTCTAATGATCTTCTTCACCGCACTCTCAGAAAGATCAAAGGCACGCATGGCCTGTTCCCGGGAACTGCCTGTCATAAGCAGGATGATGACCGTACATCGCGATGCGTCTCCCTATTTCCCGCACGCTGGGCCGCGTAGAGATCGGCCAGCGAGGCGTTTTCCGGATTGGGAGTGAGATATCTCTGGGCCACGATTCATATATATCCACATGTCTCTAGGAATGTCTAGAATTATCAACATCAAACGGTAATTATTTTTGCGGAATGCTTTAACCTTGGAGCACCCCGACAGGTGACCTCGTCGATGGATTGGGCGCCCTTATTATGAAGAAGGGCCCGGACCGACGCCAACGAATCCCTGTTATATGCCCGAAGGTCGCTGTGCCTCGACCTTTCGTTTGGCGGCGGGAGATGCTCGGTCCACCATATCCGGCAATATTGTCGCATGAAGCAGTACCTTTTTGTTGATATCGGCAATTTGCAGGCTGAATGCCACCTAAGTGACTGGTATTACTTGTTCCTTATCTTTGGTATGGTTCTCGCTATACGAATTGAATGTCCTCAGGGAGGGAACGAAAGTGTTTTCTTATATGAGCGAGGGATTTTTGGCGACGACTTCGGCCGAAGGGAGAAAGTGCAAAAAGTGCCCTAAGCGGGAGGACAAATGAAGATACAACTGTTGCTTCCCTTCAAGCTGGACAAGCCGCTTCTTGAGTATCTGAGGAGTTTTATGCCGTCTGATGTGGACATAGCCGGGCTGTCAAAGGGGCGGATTACCGAAACAAGGATGGATGCGGCATTAACTCTGAGCGAGGAAATCGAGGCGATACTAAAGGCTGAAAGAGATGGTTACAATGCGGTAGTGCTTGGCTGCGCCCTGGATCCTGGAATCGAGGAAGCACGAGAAATAGTAAAGATCCCCTTGATCGGCTGTTTTCAAGCGACACTTCACTTGGCGGGTGTTTTGGGTGACAGGCTCGCTGTTTTCGTTCCCTCAGGTCGATTCGGGATTAGGATGCAAAGACTGACTGCCAAGCATTACGGCTTCCAGGACGTTTTCTTCAGATCGGTAACGTTTAACGCTCAGCAAGCAATGGAACAGGCATATGAATATGAAAAAACGGGCAAGATAAATGAAAGCATACAGATGCTCACGACTGAAGCTATCCGCGCTATAGAAGATGACGACGCCGATGTCCTGGCGCTAGGCTGCAACGGATTAGCGTGGGCTGTAGCGCCGGCCAAGGTGGAGCTGAGCCAACGCGGTTATGACGTCCCTTTTATCATCCCATTGACCCTCGGAGTGGAAGTGGCAAAAGCATTGGTTAATTTGCGGCTCGTGCGAAGCAACCTCTTTTATCCCCAGTTTGATTAGGCAATGACAGTGCCAAGGAGCGGATAGCACAGGGACCGAAAAGACAGGCCGGGAAAGACGCGGTCCGTCCTGAAAAGGATAGAAGCGAGTAATCGATTCTATGCACCAATCAAGGAGGAGGCAGATCATAGCAGGGAAAGACTCCAGAAAGCGCGGGACGTGGTGAAGAAACAGGGTCTTGGCGCGATTGTCACCGCGAGACTCGAAAACGCTAGGTACACAACCGGCTTCAGGGGCCAGCTCATAGAAGACACGACCTTCAGGTACGTAGTGCTGCCCGCGGAAGGAGCCGCTGCGGTCTTCGAGCTGGGCGGGGATTTTGGGTGTCTGAGGGAGAGCGCGAAATGACTAAAAGAGAAGCGGATCATCAATTCCATACCCACACGGGGACACCCACAGAAGTTGAAACCAGGATGAAGCTGACAAACCTGTGGGCCGAAGGCATCAAAAAGGTCCTTCAGGAATACGGCGTGAGAGACAAAAAGATCGGATTTGACTATATCCTTGATGTATCGGCGGTTAAAACCCTCGAATGGGCAAAGATCTATTACGTGGATGGCCAGTCGGTAATGATGGACGCAAGGTGCGTAAAACGGAAAATGAGCTGCAGCTCCTGCGTACCGCAAACCAGATTGCCGAGGCGGCCCTTTACACGATCGAGCACACCATGAAACCGGGCATGAGGGAATGCGAGGTGTGGGCGAAAGCGAACAAAACCATGATATCCCTCGGCGCCGAGAGACTCCATGGGATTCTTACCACGGGGGGCCGCACAAACGCCTATTACCGATATGAGGGTGCGAACAAGATCATGCAATCCGGCGACCTTCTGGTCACGGATGTCGTATTGCAGTACATGGGCTACTATACCTGTGTATCCCGCGCGTTCCTGATCGGGAATGAACCTACGAAAGAGCAGAAGAAGATCTGCACAGACGCTTACAATGCCATGAACAAGGCGATCGACACTGTCAGGGCCAGGGTAATGACGGACAAGATTGCCCAAGCCCTGCCAAAGAGAAATTGGGCGAACTATAGCTCTAACATCGGACACGGCTTGGGCCTTCATATACAGGAGGCGCCGTTCATCGCGGACATCTATTCGAAAGAGTGTTCCAACCGAACTGAAGGCCGGCCAGTACCTGGCGATAGAGACGTATGAAGGCGAGCAGGGGGTGCGGTTCGAGCAGAATTTTGTGGTCACCGAGACAGGCTACGAGCTCTTCAGCAGGTGTCCTCCGACGAGAAGCTGCTGGGCTTGGTAGGTTTTTGTACCGCTGCACGAGAAAAAGAGGGGGGCAACCCCTCCCCCCTCTTTTTGCGGTTAAGAGGCCGTCTTCATCCCGCTTTCGTCAAGAGACATGCGTGCGCCTAAAGCGGCTACAGCTGAAAAGAGACAGCTTCCTGGATGCCGGGGGGGTGAGACAATAATTGTTTCTGAGACAGGACATTCTCCATACTTCGAGGCGCCTCAGTTGTGGAACGAAACGCCCCTGAAGTTTTTTACTTCAGGGGCGAGTGAAACAACCTGAGCTAATTCTTTTTATACAACATCGAGGAATCCTGCAGGGGGGGATAAAATGCGTAACATCAATGTCGCCAGCGTAATTGATGAAACCAAATTCAACGTCTTTCATTTCTGGATCTTATTCTTGGGTTTTCTGCTAATTGTTTTTGATGGTTATGATTGTTATATCTACGGGGCTATTGTTCCGGCAATTATGAAACAATGGTCGCTTAAGCCGGTTCAGGCAGGGGCAATAAATACGTATGCAGTGGCAGGGATGGGGTTTGGCGCAGTTTTCTTTGGAGTGTTGGCCGATAAAATCGGCAGAAAGCACATTACTATGATTTGCGTTCTTATTTATAGTGTTTTCACGTCCTTGGCAGCTTTTTCCTATGGCCCGACTGATTTTACGATCTACCGCTTCTTGACCGGCCTGGGATTAGGCGGAGTTATGCCTAACATTCTTGCATTGATGACAGACTATTCGCCCAAAGCATATCGAAATACATTAGCTCCTCTGATGTTCTGCGGTATGCCTCTGGGGGCAATCCTTTCCGCGGTTATGGGCAAGATTCTGATCGCGAGCCTGGGTTGGAAGTCGGTGTTTGTTGTAGGAGCATTTCCGATAATTCTGATTCCTGCCGTTATAAAAATAATACCTGAATCGGTAAGCTTCTTGCTGGCAAAAGGTCGTTATGCTGAATTGGCGAAGGTACTGGCCAGAATAGATACCAGCCGGAAGTTTACGAAGGAAGATAAGTTTGAGATGGCCATATCCAAGGTGGCCCGTATGCCGGTTATCACATTGTTTCGGGAACATCGTGCATTTAGCACAATGATGTTTTGGACCGTCTTCCCCGTAGTCATGCTTATGCTTGCCGCAATCGGCACATGGCTGCCAACGATTATGATGAAGGGCGGGTATTCGTTAGGCTCAAGCCTGACATTCGTTATAGTTCTTAATACCGGTGGTATTTTAGGGTCTATTGTGGGCGGCAGGTTCGCGGATAAACGGGGGGGTCTGAGAAAAGTACTGATCCTGTATTTTGTTTTGGGTGCGGTTAGCTTCGTGTTTTTAGGCTATAAGATGAATAGCTTGGTTTTGGATTTACTACTTTTAGTCGCAGGTGCTTGCACGATGGGTGCACAAACTCTGTTGCTCCCTTACGTGGCTCAGTTTTACCCAAGTGAAATCCGCGCAACAGGAGCTGGGTCCGCAATAGGTATCGGACGGGTGGTTGGTATCGCAGGGCCTGTATTGGGCGGTGTGCTTATGGCTGCCGTATCATTTAGAGTGGACTTTTTAGCCTTTGCCATTGCCTCTCTTATTCCCGTCATAACTCTAGGATTAGTAAGAGAGAAATACGGCGCTTACCACCGTATCTCTTCTAAGCAAAACCCGATTGCGAACCCCCGGGAGGGTTAAGGAAAGCAGTTCCGGCTATAATGACGCCGGCCGCCTGGGCACTTAAGTAAGAGCGGACAAAGGGGGGATAGGCGGTAGAATCGAGATGATTGCGGAGGAGGGATGAGCAGGATATCGGGAAGAGGGATAGTCGCCAGCGTAGCATTCGCTGGCTTCATAACCCAGTTGGACAGTTCTATCGTTAATGTCGCGCTCCCCACAATTTCTCGTTACTTTGGGATTGGCCCGGGCCGTGCAGCCCAAGTGTCCATCTCGTACCTGCTTATGGCTACCAGTACTCTTCTTGTGCTCAGTAAACTGGCGGATAGAGTGGGGTTGAAGAAGATTTTTATAGCGGGATATCTTGTATTTGTTCTGGGCTCCTTGATGTGTGGCTTAGCGCCGACCATCACTTTTCTGGTAATCTCACGCTATGTCCAGGGACTCGGCGCGGCCATGCTCTATACGACATCATTCGCCGTCATACCGAAGTTCTTGGCGAGGGAACTTACGGGGCGGGCTTTCGGCGTCTTGACGTCGGCTGCGGCCTTAGGGATGATGGCCGGTGCTCCCATAGGTGGTTTGATCACCACCTATTTCTCGTGGCGCTGGATATTTTTAGTGAACCTGCCTGTAGGGCTAATTGCGGCTGTCGTCGCCTCGCGAAGTCTTCCTCATGAAAATTCTCCTGGTTCCGGGCAGGAGTACGGTACATTCGATGTTTATGGGGCCCTCCTCAGTTCTTGTGGGCTCGTCGCCTTCGTTTATGGACTCGGTAAAGGTCATGGGGTGGGGTGGTATTCGCCTGCGACATTAGGATGTTTCGGCGCATGTTTTGTGCTGTTGTGCTTGTTTTTTGTCTGCGAAACAAAACATCATGCCCCCATCCTTGACCTTACCCTCTTCAACGACAGGGGTTTTGCGTATGGCTGTGTCGCGTCTTCCATGGGTCTCATGCTTTTGGGGGGCACCTTGTTCCTCATGCCTTTCTATCTGGAGCTTGAAAAGGGATTAAAGACGGAACAAGTGGGATTACTTCTCATGATTCACTCCCTCGTGATGGTGGGGCTGGGGCCAGTAGCAGGAAAGCTTTCAGACAGAAGAGACCCTCGCATCATATGTACGTTCGCAATGACCTTGGGTGCTGCAACGTGCTTGGAGTTCTTTTGCACTCTCGAACTGCAGTCTCTTTTCTGGGTGTTGCTGTACCTCGTCTCCATGTCTGCATCTCTTGCATTGTTCATCTCACCCTCAAATAACCTGGCCATGGGATTGGCTCCGAAAGGAAAACATGCGATCGCGGCTGGTGTCTACGGAACCGTTACACGGCTGGGTCTCATGCTCGGCGTGTCTTTTTTCGAAGTGATCTTTTCCGGGTTTACTAGGGCAGGGCCATCAGCTGGCGAGAAGTTGTCCGCCTTGACAGCCTCGCCCGCTGCACTCGTGAGGGGGTTTCGCTATGCGTATCTGTTCGGAGCTTTCCTGTGCATCCTGACGGCTTGCTGTTGCCTTCTCGGGAGGCGGGAGATGCGCAAGGAGAACGCTTTGGAACCCGCTGCAATGGGATAATGTCAGCGAATAGACGCGATGAGAGCAGCAGGAGCCGGAGCAATGTAATCGCAAGCGCTGGCTTAAACGATTATGGGCAAACAAGGTCATTGAGGGGACTAGGGGGACGTACAGGGCTCATTCATTCTCCTTCATTTGAGACTGTGCATGAGTTCTTTATCATCCGCAGGTAGTCAAAGACCGAGTGAACATTGAGCGACAATTCCTGCATATTCTAGGCGACGCTGCTCACACCCTCTGATTTGATCACCTCGATGGCGAACCGCCTCACTCCGGTAATATTCTCCGGGCTGTGACCTCCGCATATGTCTACGATCTTCGTCATATCCATGAAACCTCGATCGAGAGGGCACGCCAATTGACTAAAACTACCGGCTATCGAATCTCTCAAAGAATGCGCAAACGGATTGAAGAACCCTTTGGAGAAGCCAAGGAGTTCACGGGGCTGCGCAGGGCAAAGTTCAAGGTTGCGCCGAACTGTTCGAGAGCAGATAATTATGGCGACAACCGCCCAGAACATAAAGAGGATGGTAAAGCTCCTGCCATGGAAGGGACCAAGGAAAGGGAAAGAGGCGATGGGGCAGCCATTGCCTGCCCGTTGCTTGCTTTTCCTGTTTCTCCTCGTAAAGCCCAATAAAGCAATATCCATATTCTGCCATATACGGCAATTGCACCAAATAAGGCCAGTCCTTTTGTCGATATTGGCAATGTGAAGGCAGAATAGTCTCTAAGTGACCCATATTACAAGCTCTTGTCATTGGTATGATTCTCGCTATAGTGATCTACGCTATGGCCAAGCAAAAGAGAAACGAAACCGCGAATCACGTTATCGGCAGCAAAGGCGCCTTTTTAAGGTTCGCACTCATTAAAGTATCAGGCCTTCCAAATAACCGTTGCCACGATAGAAGTACCCGTCCAGTTCACTTTGAATGCTTACTCCCTTGTTTCCTGAATACTTCCGGCGGTGACCCAACGCAGAGTGGAGCGTGCGAACCCACCAGGTTGGAAAAGGGAAGATGTGAAAACAAAACTGTCATTTTCCCTTAAGCTGGGCGAACAACTTCTTGAGAATTTCAGACATCTTGTGCCACAAGAAGCAGATGCTGTTTGGCTGAACAAAGGGTCGAGTCACTGAAACAAGGATGAATGTGGCATCAACCCTGAGCCAGGAAATCGAGGCTTAAAGGGATGGTTACGATGCGGCAGTGGTTAATTGCGCACCGAGGGGGGTATTCAAACGGCCCGGAAACCCAAAGAACAACTTATCAAACTAGGGCGAACTGCTCGCCATTCGATAAAACCACACCGATGTCCGTATCACTTGTGTTAACCGCATTAAGAACTTTTAAAGATAAGGAGGTGATGAACCGAAGTGGATGTTTTTACTTTATTTTGACAAAGTTTACTAAGGGAGGAAACATGAAACAAGTCTTGATAGTCGTTTTTGTTTTACTTTTGGCCCTGCCTGCCGTAAGCTTCGCGGGAAGCGCGACGAGCAGGTGGGATTTGACGATCGGCGGATTCGTGAAGGTCGATGCGGGCTATGCGAACCAGGCGGCCGGCGGGGGCCCGGCAGGCATGGAGGCGTATTTCCCGGATCGTAACAACGCAAACGGCAACCAGAACGTATCGAACGCGGCAGGCAGCTTCACTGAGGCTACCGGTCAGACGGCGCTCAGCTTCCTCATCCAGGGTCCCGATACGTGGGGCGCGAAGACAACCGCCTTTGTCATGGGCAACTTCCTAGGCCAGCCCACCAACAACGGCCAGGCCGGCGTGCGGTACGGCACTTTCACCCTGACCCATGCCTATATGGACTTCACGTGGGCCAGCACAAAGCTGATCGTCGGGCAGAACTGGCAGCTCTGGGGGTTCCAGCCTTCCTACAACTTCTTCGGCCTCTTTGACCTATTGATGGGGGGCAGGGGCAATACGGTACCCCAGATCAGCATCACCCAGGACTTCTCGAAGAACTTCTACGGGTCTTTCGGCATCCAGGAACCGTATAACTTCAAAGACCAGCTCGGCGGCAGCGCGAACCTCGGTACGGCAAACGCACTTCAACTAGGCCTTACGCCTAACGGGACAGTCGGCATGGTAGCCACTAACCCGAGAGTCACCTCGGAGATGCCTGACTTCGCCGCGGAGATCGGCTATAAGTCCGACGCGTGCGGCAGGATCGGGCCGAATATCATGCAGTTCGCCCTCGGCGGCTTCTGGGGCCAGGACACGATCATCTATGTGGATCCCACGGGCGCGTCGAACCATTACTCCACGGGCCACGTGAATAGGTGGGGCGCCGCCTTAAAGGCGTTTGTCCCTATTATCCCCGAGAAAAACCTGAACAAGGCGGGCGCCTTGTCGGTGTCGGGACAGGTTTTCACCGGGCAAAACCTGGCGAACTGGTTCCTTGGCGCGAGGAACATCGTCTCCCCCATCCCGTATGACCAGAACCTGGGCGCAGGCGTAAACTATACCACGCCGGTGACGACGGGCGGCTGGGCACAGTTGAGCTACTACCTGACCGACAAGGTCTATCTGAACGGTCTCGCTGGATATAACAGGAACTACGAAAGCGCCATGTACCATACGATCTATCCGAACCAGATCAACCAGTGGCAGCAGTGGATCGTGAACCTGGTCTATGACGTGAACCCCGCGGTCAGGTTCGGCGTCGAGTACATGTACACGAACGCCAGCTTCAACGCTCCCGGCTTAAGCAACGCCGGGAACGCGGGACCTGCCAACACTCAGCTCGCCGGCTACACGCCGAACTCGGCGTTGCTCGGCACGAAGGGCGACGTCCAGGTCGGAAGGATCTCCTTCTTGTACTTCTTCTAAAAAACACGCATTTGGGCAGAATTCGCACAGGGGGCCTTTTCGGAGGCCCCCCTTTCACTCAGGCGCCCTTTGGGCGGTATGGGAAGACCGGATATGATAATCGGCGGTGCCCAGCAGCTCTGCGATCCCCCCTGATATATTCTTTTGCATACACTTCGGGATAGCCTCTGTAATACCTGTTCCTTGACAACCTTGTCCTCAATGCCGTGCACCTTCACTGGGGTTATGTCATCGTGACGCTTCGCCTCTCGTCGCCTGCGCGACCTCTATTAGTCTTATCTGATGAAATCAACTGTCTGGATTGTCGCGTCGGGAATAACATAGACGTCCGGAATTGTTGTCGTGAATCTCTCAGTCAAAGCGCTGATGATTTCGGAAAAGTCGTTGTACCACGTAATCTCCTGTCTGGGACCGAACCAGAAACTGCCTGCGAGATCCTTATAACGTGAAAATATGAAGAGTTTGCGGATCTTCTTGCTGTTCTTCCTCTCCCCAAACCCCACTCTGCCCCACGCATTCTCGCCAAATCTACCAAAGAGATAGTGAACGACCTGGCCCTCGGGGACACCACTGAGCAGGACTACGTCTCCCCCTTCCTCCTTCAGGAGTTGTTCCGCCAGAGACAGACCTACGGTCGCCTCATTGCCCTTACAATACATGTTGGCAATCACAATGTCGGCCTTTCCAGGCACTTCAGCACCGTAATGCGCCATCCCCTTCTCAGCAAACGCGCCATACACGCCATCCGGCGGCCCGGCATACAGGTCAACCCCCTCCGCCTGGCTATTGATTAGCAAATTGATTACTATGTCCAGCCCCGCCGCTCTTCCAAACTCTTTGACATCCTCGAGAAGCGGGTTCCACTGTGATCTTCCAAAAGCACAAAACTCCTTGTGTTGGCTTAGAAGCGATCCATGGTGATTGGCAATGGAGTCCATGTGCGCAACACCCGGCATAACAATCTTATAGCCGCCGCCGTGTCCGCAGAAGGAATGTGGGAGAAGAGTACCTATGCCGATCTTCAGATCACACGAGAGATATTCGCGATTCACTAGAATCGGTGTTCCCAAACGCGTTTCCCCTAAGTAGTCACAGTTTTCGTAAACGAGGTGGTTATAGACGGGAAACCGGTCCAGCACGTTCTGGCCAAGTTTCTTCCTGAAAGCGGTGTTGTCATGGGGCGCATGGGTTCCCAAGGCGCAGATAAAGCGGACCTGCTCGTCCTTGATACGGCACTTCTCGAAGAATTCAAGCAGAAAAGGGATGAACTGGTAAACCTTTGTAGGCCTGGAGAGGTCATCAAAGAGAACGGCAATATTCTTTTTCCCTTTTATCATATTTTTAAGGGAGACGAAAGCTTGCCGGTACTGGGACGCCTGCAGGACTGAATTTTCGTCTCCCCTCATTCTGATGACTCTTACATTCCACTGGTCAGGTAGATTGATTCGGAGGGTTTGCTGACCTGACCAAAGATTGTGTTTCAACTCAATCTTCATTCTGTGCCCCTTTCTTCGCGTTTTTTGTACCGTAGCTGTGTCACTACACGACCGGACCAGCTTTCTTTAACCCCCCTTTGTGCTTATAACCCTGGTCTTGCCCGGCAAAGCCCCTCCGTGAGACGGAATACTTCTCATTTATCACCGCTATAGTGATGACAGGACACGTTGCTGCGATAGGATTAATCATTCCCGTTGAATCCCAGCGGGCAGGATTCGTCCCCGTATCCGTATTTCTCTTCACGACTACAGCCGAGACCCCCTTTCGATTATGATATCTACATGGATACAGCTCCGATTAGACACGGTTCTTAAAGTGTTTTTCCGAGATAGCATCGCAAAAGACTTCATCGCTGCGTCGTTCCTTAGTTGAGGCCTCTCGAAGCATGGTTGTGGCTGTATTTCTGCCGTCAGGTAATGTTCACCCTCGCTTCTTGATAGACTGACGCTTCCGTTATGTCAAAATAGGGATTCTTCCCCGTTACTGATAGCGGTATACCAATAATGATATCTGCATCCAGAAACCCCTGTTTCTTTGCCCCGGCGCCCACGGTATACAGAAGCTTGGCCATCGTCCGCTCCCGTGATCAGTCTCTCCAGCCTCCTCTCAAAGATGAAACGTCGGCACTGGCTGACAATCTAGTCCTGCCAGGCAGCGCCAATCCTCCTTGTGCCTCACCTGACACAAACCACCTCGCGCAAGAAGCTCAAGACCCTATTGTTCCACACCTGAGGTACCTCAAAGTACGGCGAATGTCCTGCATCTGCAATAACCGTGACCTCGCTCCCCCGTAAAAACGCAGCCGCCTCCCTGATGATGGTTGGAGCAAAAAGTGGGTCGTCGCTGCCGACTATGAAAAGAAACGAAATGCCAAGCGCCCTTAACTTTTCATGTGGATAGGCCGTCTTCCTGCAGGCCGACGAGATGGACGCTGGCGAATCTCCGGCGATCTCCCCGATTTGCTCGTAAAGAAACGCCCGATCAATGTTTTCACGTCGGAACCCTTGGCCGAGTGCCGGGTGCATCCCGATAACCGAAGGGCTGGAAGCCCCTGAGGAAGCGACCCTTCGTACGTTCTCATCAAAAGCCCGCTCAATGGCATCGGTAAAGATGCCGGCCGTAGTGTCTCCTAGGACGATAGCCCCGACCCTTTCAGGATGCAGGAGCGCAAGCCCCAGGGTCGGCCAGCCCCCCATGGACTGGCCGACCAAGTGAGCCCGTTCTATCTCCAGGGTGTCGAGCATCACGACGAGATCACTTATGGAGGTATCCGGCCCAGCCTTATCCGCTTTGTTCGAAGAGCGTCCGAAGCCCCGCTGGTCCCAGGTGACCACACGAAAATACCTCGCAAATTCAGGAACCTGCTGATACCACGTCGCATGGTTCCCCCCAAGGCCATGGGTGAAAACGATAGCGTCCCCCTGGCCGTAGGTTTCGTAATAGATGTGCTCTCCGTCAGAAACCACAAACCCACGTGGGCCTTTGGGTGGAGGCGGGAAAGAACGATTAACCATTAAAGTGCCTCCGAATACTCACCGTTTGCCCCACGCGTGCAACCCAAGCAAGCTCTCACCGGTTCTTGACTAAACAAACCGCGGTGCCATATGTAGACTCCTTAATTGACGGCCAATTGCAACAAATCAGTTTTTAAGTATGCCAAAGCCTGAGATGTTGCCTCTGTGCCTCTGTCACTATTCCCTTTGCGTAGTACTTCTCGTAGAATTCCACCTCGACGTGGTGAACCTGCAGCCAGACCGGGATGGTCATCGTGTTCATACCTGCAGGAATTTTGCCGTAGGTATCGTACACGTAATTAATAAATGCTTTAACGATTTCCACTTGTTTCTTGGACGGTATGCGATAGTTGGGTATCTTTGTTTTCCACTGACCTGGTTGAAATGGCAAAAGCCCCGTGTAATCAACGCCAAACAAAGAACAGGAGCCGAATTTCTTTTCAAAAAAGGCATCGACCGCGTCATCCATGTTGCTGTAGAATGGAGGACAGTATGCTTCAAACACACCATCAAGGCCAACGGCATTAGCCCTACTCGCTTTGTCCTTCACCCAACGGAAGCCGAGTCCCTTGCTCTGTGGCGTAACACCCAGCATCACCTCTCCCGTATAACCGCCGAACATTACCGACCCAAGTCCCAGTGCCTCCGCTACAAGATGGATGTGCTCCATCATCAGATACGCGGGGGCAAGAATGATTCCGCTCCAGACAAAGCTCTCAAAGGACGACAAGGGAACGGGAGGGCCTTTTAGATCGCCGTTGTCGATGTATTTCTTAAGGCCGCAATCCCGCCCCTTAATGTCATCGAACAGTTGGTAACCATATTCTTCATTCAGTACCATCGATACCCAGTTGAGATACTCCTCTGAATGGTCAACTACCGGTATGAAGACAGTGGTGCCGGGCTGATTGGTGTTCCATGTTATCATCTTGTGCAAATGCTCAGCATGCATCTGGACTCTGTGATCAAGAATCTTGGTACAGGACTCCCCAAAGGACGTCAGTATCTTTTCTCGATCCGACTCCGTCTCGATCTCGACAGGCTTTATATCGGTTTTTACTTTTGGATCATAAAGAAACGTTCCATTGTCATTGGTGAAGAAGAGCCTCGTTGTGGGGACGTTGCACGGGTTGGGAGTAGCATGTCCTACCCAGCTCAAAATTGAATTGCCTTCTTCTGCGAGGGGCTCGGTTGTAATAGCTCCAGTAATTCCTGCGGCAGAGTAGCACAGGATGGCCAATTCCGTTTCACTTAATGGGATTGGTGGGTTTCGCGAGACGTGTGGGCACACAGCCTCTTTCGGAAGTGCACAGCCCACGGGAAACCGGCGCGATCTCCGCCGAATTATTGCATCGAGCAGCGAACAACTGAAGGCGTCCTGCAATTGTTTCTTGTTGAAATCTTCGCTCATTATTGATTCTCCTCCCGGTTCTTGGTCTATGAATGTCTCCTAATCAAGCGGGAGCTCAGTCCAGCAGCCTTTCATCGAATGGATACCTGCTGAACAGTTCGTTGCCTTTTTCGGTGACGAGAAAATTCTCTTCCAACCTTACGCCTTGGTCACCTCCGGGCTCACCCTTGTGAATCTCCACCGCCATGTACATGTTGGACTGTATCTCCGTGGGGCAATTCTTTGAATATATGTCTGCGATGAATGGCGTTTCATGTTCGTGAAGACCCAGGCCGTGGCAGATATCAAGGCTGTATCTTTCCCAATTTGCCTCCGGCAGCGTTTCTGCGACTTTATCCGTCGTTACCCCCGGCTTAATCGCGTTTATAACCTTGTACATGGCATCGTAGGCCTGCCTGTACAATTTCTTTTGTACCTTCGTGGGCTTATCTCCGATAAGGAACGTCCTGACCACACACGTGTGATAGCCCATGTAGGACAGCACGACGTCCGTGAGCAGGAGATCACCAGGTCTGATAATCTTGTCCGTACCCTCATACCGGTAATAGGGGTTTGTGCGGCCCCCCGTCGTAAGGATCCCCTGGAGTCTCTCGGCGCCAAGGGATATCACCGTTTTTTGCGCTTCCGCCCACACCTCGCATTCCCTGACGCCGGGCTTCGCAGTCTTTTCTATGGTGTAAAGGCCGGCCTCGGCAATCTGACTTGCGATGCTCAGCAGTTGCAGCTCGTCCTGTGTCTTTATCTGCCTCGCATCCATCATCACCGACTGGGCGTCTACGTAATCGATACCTGAGTCATCCAGGGCCTTGACTGCCGATACATCCAGCACGAAGTCAATCCCGACCTTTTTATCTGCGACACCATATTCCTTGAGCACCTTCTTTATGCCTTCGGCCCATTGCCCCGCCATCTTTGCCCTTGTCTCAACTTCGGCGGGCGTCCCCGTGTGTGGTGTGCCCAGTATGGCTATCGAGGTCGTAAGTTTCTCCCTTAGCCACGGCGCAGTTTCTTTTGCACGCCCAAAATCCCCACCCATCTCGAAAAGCACGGGATCTCCTTCCACGGGAAGAACGACGTACCTAAAAATGGTACCTTCGATGAGGATGCCTCTGAACCCGGTAATATACCTACCATTCTCAAGTCTGGTGGCGACAATCGCCCCTAGACCGTGTTTCTTCATGGCCCATCGTGTTCTCTCCAGCCTTTCTTTGCGTAGCCGGTCAAAGTTGACGCCTTCTTCAAAATCCTTTCCGAACTGTCCCCACTTGTTGTACATGGTCCGCCTCCTTTGTTATTAGTTTATATATACAGAATCGATTCCTCGTTCTCACATGCAGCTTCGTTCCCTGTGGAATTGGCCATACGGCATGGATCGCAAGAACTGTACCAAAGAAAAGGGTAAGGAATACCAATCGGTTGGATGACATTCACTCTACAAATTGCCAATATACACAAAAAGTAATTGCCTCATTAGACAACAGTGCCGGATATGGTAGACCTTCTTCAGCACCTCTGCCCAGAGGACGATGCCGGTGTGCCACGAGCGGCCGCTATTACTATCTTGCCCGTGCCTTAGCCTCCCTCGCCCTCGATTCGTAATCTCCATAATGCTCTTTCGCTAATGCCAGCCCGTCTGTCTTCGCTTTGGCTATAGCATCCCTCTCATGCCTCACGAGATATGGAAGGCGCAAGCTTCTTTGAAGACGATTGGCATACGTCCGGCTTCCAAGAGTTCAGTTCACCCCCAGCTTGGGGGTCTTTTAAGCATGAGGGCCACGCAGCTTGATAGCATGAGCGTGCAGGCCGCTCCCGCGAAGGGAACGACGTAACTTCCGGTGCGGTCGAATATCCAACCGGCAAAAAGGGGCCCGAGGAAGGCGCCCCCTCCGTAAAATACCGACTGGAGCCCAACGTTCCTCCCCATTTGTCTCATGCCGAAAAGTTCCCGCACGAGCGCGGGCAACTGCGGTGAGTGGCCGCCGTACCCGAACCCGAGGAAGACTGCGGCGGTGTAGAACATCCATGGACGCGTGGAAAAGATGATCAGGACCACCGCGACGCCTTCCAGTGCCACGGAAAAGGATAGGGACCTCCTGGGGCCGAGGTAATCGGAGACACCGCCCATGACGAGCCTCCCTGTGGCGCTGACAATGCCGACGAGGCTGAGAAGAGCGGCCGCAGCGCGAGGGGACCAGTGGTGCGTCTCCTGCATGTGGGGGATGAGATGGGCCAGCATCATCTGTATGCTGAAACCCACCATGAGATAGACCATTGCGAAGAGCCAGAACTGCCTCGTGCGGAGGACCTCCAGGGCGCTCCAACCCTCGACGCCCGATCTGCACTGGTCTTCCCCTGCCTCCGACAACTTTCTTGCTTCAGGGTCTTCGGTCGCCTGAACGGGGTCCTTGCTGAGGCATAAACCGAGAAGGACCATGGCACCTCCGATGGCCGCCCCGCCTGCCAGGTAAGAGAAGCGCCATCCGTACATGGAGATAAGGGAGCCAAAGATCATCGGTCCAATGAAGGTACCGAGTCCCATGCCCGAGCTGACAAGACCCATGGCCGGACCGGGTCTCTTTTGAAACCAGCGTGACGCGGTTGTCAGGAGAGGACCGTAGACGCTGCTCGTCCCCGCTCCGACGAGGATGCCGTAGAAGAGATATAGTTGCCATAACTCGTGGACCAGCCCCGAGAGAGCGAAACCTAAGCCGAAGCAGAGTCCGCCGGCAAGCATCGTAAACCTGGGACCCAGTCTGTCGCAGGCCCAGCCGGTGGGGATCCCGGCGATGGCATAGGACAGGATGAAGAGGGAAAAGATACCCGAAGTCTGTGCGGACGACCATCCGAACTCTGCCTGTAACGGCTTGAAAAAAAGACCGAAACTGTAAGCCCCGGCGTAGGACAGGCACGTGATGATGAAACAGACGGCAAGGATGAACCGGGCATATCCGGCCTTCTCCACCGCACCCGAGACGGCTAATTGGCCGCTATCGCCGGTCATGGGCGAAACCGCGCTGCTTCATCGCTGCAGTAGACCATGGATTCACAAGAAGCCTGATTTGGCTAAAACCGTGCCAGACGGTATTGCCAGGCAATACGAGGGATCTGTCGTTTCGGGAGGGGCTCCATCGCCAATAATGGCAATGTAACTTGCCTTATTAGGCAAATAGTTGTAATATTACCGAATATGGCAGGTACGGAAAAAGGGGGATTCATGGCTTTGGATAGGAATGATTTCTTCCGTGAAGTTACCGTAAGGATATGCAGCAGCCTCGACATCCTGAAAGGTCTACAACGCACATTGGAGTACCTGAAGCAAATGATTCCGATCGATTCGATCAGCATGCACATTTATGAAGAAAGTTTGAGGGCAGTGCGCACGATTGCTGTTACAGACCATGTCGGAGGGGGAACAACGGACATCGTCATGTCCCCTTCGAAGGATGCCATGTCGAAGTATCTAAAGCAAGATTTTCCCAAGCTGCTGGAGTTCAGTCGCGCCGAGCTCGAACCGGTCCGCATCAGGATCGTGAACCGGCCCGAGACCGATCCTTTCATAGGCAGCATGACTCCATTCTTTCGTTCCCATGACTTTTCCGCTATCCTCATGCGTCTTTACATCCAGGCAGAGTACCTGGGTATTGTAGCCTTTCGGGCCGAAGGAAGGGACAAGTTCACGTCAGAGCAAGCCGAACTAGTGTCGCTTCTCCACGAACCTTTCGCGATTGCCCTCTCGAACCATCTGAGTCATCTGGAAGTGCTCAAGTTGAGAGATATGCTGATAGATGACAATCACCACCTGCGTCGGGAGCTCCTGCACCTTAGAGGTGACCAGATAGTGGGCGCCGAATTCGGCTTGAAGCATGTCATGGACATGGTGAGCCAAGTCGCTCCAATTGACAGTCCCGTGCTCCTGCAGGGAGAGACGGGTGTGGGGAAAGACGTCTTTGCCAATACCATTCATTATTCTTCTCCCCGCCGGGAAGGCCCGTTCGTAAAGGTAAATTGTGGGGCGATCCCGGAGACCCTCATCGACAGCGAGCTCTTCGGCCATGAAAAAGGAGCGTTTACCGGCGCGCTGATGCAGAGACGCGGATACTTCGAAAGGGCAAACGGCGGTACGATTTTTCTCGATGAAATAGGGGAGCTATCGCCTCATGCCCAGGTCAGACTACTCCGGGTCTTACAGTATAAGGAATTCGAGCGGGTCGGGGGGTCCGGCCCCATCCACGTGGACACGAGGATTATCGCGGCAACCCATAGAAACATGGAAGAAATGGTGAAGAATGGGCAGTTTCGGCATGATCTCTGGTTTCGGTTCAACGTCTTCCCCATCAAGATTCCACCTTTAAGAGAAAGGAAGGAAGACATTCCGGCGTTGGTGTATCATATCATGTCGCGAAAATCCAAGGAGCTAAGGCTTCCAGCCGCGACCCTTGCCAAAGGTGTGATCGATCGGCTTAAGGCCTATTGTTGGCCGGGAAACGTTCGAGAGCTGGAACATGCTGTCGAGCGGGCACTGGTCCTGAGCCGCGGCCGTCCAATCGATTTCGGACTTCTTCTCCCACCGCAGAAAGTGGACGGCAATGTACCTACCGCGGAGGACGAGGTGTTTGATTTCGAGGAAGTCTGCGCCCGCCACATCAGGCGTGTTCTTCAGGCGACGGGAGGGAAGGTACATGGACCGGGAGGGGCTGCCGAGAGACTAAATATGAATCCGAGCACTTTGAGAAACAAAATGAATAGCTTGGGCATTACGTACGGACGGCGCGCCCAGCATACAGCCGATGGCTAGTAGAGAGAGACAGCAGCCCAGCGGCTAAGTGGTCTTTTTTTTGACAGGAGCAGTGCCAATGGGGGAATTCACCTGCCCCTCACAAGGACGTCGAGGACGTAGTTGACTAAAGTGACTTGTTCTCTCTCCTACGTCATGAATACCACTTGAACTCTTTACCATTTCTGACGGTCTGCGGGAAGAGGTGCTGACTGTCCGGCGAGAGGTTGACTTTTACACATTTTTTCAGAAAGCTGCCTTTTGTCATGCCTGGTTGTCACCCCTCCTTGTCGCTGCTGGTTGTCACCCCTCCTTGTCGCTTTGACAGGAAGCGGGAAAAGCAGGAAAATCTTAATCGACGGGCCATACGCCCCGTCCCGTTCGGGCCGGATTCGAAAGGTCTCGTAAACCGGCATGCTCTTTGACAATTGGCTCGCAATAGCCGCACCCGGCGGCGGCACCGCCCCAGAGTGCTGTACATGAGTCTTTCAGGGGCAGAAGCGAGTTTCGATGGATGTACCACCCCCGGCATAAGTGGTTCCTCATTAACGAAATCTGGGTACTCGGGGGTGCCCGGCAAACTATGCGTGATCTTTTGGGTGTGGTCGGCCCGGAGCATATAAAACGGTAAGCCGGGGACCTGCTTGCTATGGGTGGGTGGCAAGTGAGGAGTCACACCGAGTCGGCGACCGCGCCAGGCGCGAAAAGATCCCGGCCCCCCCCTGAAACTGTCAACTTTTGTGCACTTTTGTAAACCCCCGTTCTGAAAGGCTTGCAAGAGTTGGGAATCAGGAAAGGGCTGTTGAGACAGTCGGTGAGAAATCCGTGCTGAAGAGGATAAAAGGAGGGTAAAACGCAGTAAAAAATGGCGAAAACGACCGTTTTTGAGCGTGTTTGTTTACAACGGGCCACCGGAGGAACGGAGAGCGAAGCCTGATTTCTCGGCGGTCCGGCAGAGCCGGTTGTTGGAGCGTCTCCTATTCTTTAATTCTTGTAAGCCTGAAGGTCACAGTTCCATCCGGACATGTTATGTCAACGTGGTCCGTTTTCTCCCACGCCATATTTTCCGTCCATCGCATAGCAAATGCCGCGGGGTACATCGCCGCGAAAGCCCGACCGCACATCCCTGTCGGTTCCGGAGTTCTGGCTGTCAACATATAGGTTTCATTCTTTTGGCATCTCGCCGAACCGGAGCAGACTCCGGTTTCTGTCCGAACATCAATAGCTTCACACTTGATTTTATAGTTCGGCATTTCACCACCTCAAATTGGTTCCAACCATCCTCTTATGCCCCGATGGCTCTTACAGGCATTGTAGCGGGGAAGCCGCCCAAAGTCAACAGGGGGGGTCGGCGACCCCTTCTGCTTTTGAAACAGCGGCAGCTCATGCAAAAACCACGAGAGGGGACGCCCGCAAAGTCGATGAAACACTCAGGGCCGCGGCATAGATTTCAATGGGCTAAAGTGTTACCAGACTTTTTCATCGCCTGCCCTGACTCCCGAAAGGCCATGATGAAAGCCGCAAGGGCGGCCGCAAGGGCTGGGATACCCGCCGTGAGGAAGAGCGACGAGGTCTTCCACTGGAAAGAGAGGATCAGGCCGCCGAGCCACGGACCTATGATCGAACCTATCCTGCCGATGCCGAGGGCCCAGCCTATACCTGTTGAGCGCATGGCGGTGGGATAATATCCCCCGGTCAGTGCATTCGCCCCAAGCTGGCCCCCGATGATGCAAAAGCCTGCGCCAGACACGGTGAGGATAATGAGACCGACCGACGAGCCCGACAAGCCGACACCCGCGATAAAGAATCCGGCAATCAAATAGGCGCCGGCAAGTACGCGGAAGGGGCTCAGACGGCCAAACAGCCCGCCAAGGCAAAGGCCGCCTGCGATGCCGCCGATCTGCAGCAGGGAAGTGATGGCCGCTGCCTTTTCCATGGAAATGCCGGCATTGTGGATGACCGTCGGCAGCCAGCTGGAGAGGAAATAGAGAACCAAAATGTTCATGAAAAACATGACCCAGAGGAGAGTGGTGCCTATAGCCCGGGACTCCTGGAAGAGCTGGCGCACCGCGAAACCGCGGAGGCGCTCTTCATGGGCGGTGAACCTCGTCCCGGGGTCAAACGTGAGTTTTGCGTTGATGCGCCTGAAGATATCGCGGATACGATCATCCTCCGTCCCCCTGAGGGCGAGCAGCCGGATCGATTCGGGAAGGGCAAAGATGAGGACCGGCACGAGCAGGAGCGAGAGCAGGCCGCCAACCCAGAAGACGCCGGTCCATCCTATCAGCGGAATAAGCCACGCCGCGAAAAAGCCGCCGAGGGCAGCCCCCAGCGAAAAGCCGCAGGACATGACCACGAGCATAATGGCCCGGCGGTGCTGAGGGGCGTAATCGGCGGTCAGGGCGATGGCGTTCGGGAACGCGCCTCCCAGCCCGAGCCCGGTTAAGAGTCGCCAGTAAAAGAGGCTCCTCAACGAGTCGGCGGTGATCGTGAGCAGGGTGAAAACGGAGAAGGCGAGGGTACACACGATGATAACGGGCTTACGTCCCACCCGGTCGGCTACGGGGCCGAGGATCAGCGCGCCGAGCATCAGGCCGAATAACCCTGCGGCAAAGACATCTTTAAGCGCACCTGGCTTCAGCTGCCAGGCCTTGCTCAAGACCGGAGCCACATACCCGATCGCCTGGGCGTGGAACCCGTCCATGCAGACAACCGCGGCGCAGAGCAGGAGCACGCGGATCTGAAATCCGCTGACCTTCTGCCGGTCGATGAACTCCGGAACGTCAATAACCGTTGATCCGTTCATTTTACCCCCTCTTATTCTTTATCACAGACCATTTCAAAAACCGCTGTTGACAAGTCACGGTAACCCCTATTCGGTATCAGCAATTTCACCTTTGAAATATATCCTTAAATTTCGTCATTACTTTTTCTCGTATTTCGGGTGAAGCTACGCTTATAGGCGGAAAACTGTCTTTCCAATGATAAGGTCTGCAGGCGTTTATGAATACCTTTGCTGTGGTAAAATCCCCCCTCTCCCTCTTTTCCGGAGGAAGCGTCGGATCCAAGGGGCTCGAAAGAAAGCCAGGCATGATATGAATCGCTGTCTCAGGGTCCGACCTCGTGCATACTGCCCATAATACCTCATCGAGATTAGAGGGATCGACGTCATCATCCACGGTGATAATATATCTTCCGGTACATGCGCCCTCTACGAGAAGGGCCCCCACCGCAGTGGCGACCTGTCTTGCATGTCCCAAGAACCTCTGTGTTAGCGAAATCACGCATATTATCCTGTTCCCCGGGCCATGCACATATATGCCCTTTATCCCCTGGAGGCCAAGTTTTTCAATCTCAGTCCATAACTTAATGGCATTATGGAGAGGGACAGGATACACGTTTACGGACGATATGACGGCAGGCTGCCCCAAGATTATCGGATCGTTTCTGAAATAGATCCTTTTGATGTGGACTACGGGTTCATCCCTCTTTCCGGACGCATAATATCCTGTCCATTCTCCGAAGGGGCCTTCCGGCCTGCCATCCTTGCTTGGCGGCGGCGAAAAACCCTCAATGACAATTTCCGCGTTAGCGGGTATTGGTAGCCCTGTTTCTTTACCGGTGATAACATCCACGGGCTTATTCTGAAGATAACCCACAAAATCCAATTCCTGAACACCCCATGGCAAACCCAATGTTGAACAGCCAAAGATTAAGGGCTGCTGGCCAAAACACATAACCACAGGACAATCCTTCCCTTGAGCCCAGTATTTTTCTCTCATTATCAAGGCATGTTTTCCCGGTGAGGCATAAAATGAGACCGTTTCTCTGTCGTGAATCATGACGCGGTAGCTTCCAACATTTATCCATCCTTCATTCAGATCCCTCGTGATGGTTGTTACCCCCGTCCCGATATATCTTCCGCCATCGTGCTCGTGCCATTTCGGTGCAGGAAATTTGAAAATATCTATGTCATTACCTGTCAGGACGTTTTCCAGAATTGGACCACTGTCCACAATCTTTGGAGGTACCGGAGCAAACTTATTAAATTTGTCCATCCAATATCTTATTGATTCGATATTACTCAACTCTTCCGGCATACCAAAGGCTATTTTCTGGAAGGTATCCCTGTAAAGAACGTTTGTTGCAATGCGATATCCCTTGGGGTAATCTTTAACCTTATCAAACAACAGGGCCGGCCCTTTTCTTTCAGCCATAATCTCGTTTAAGGCCCCAATTTCCAGGTTCCAATCGGCCCCCTCAATGCGTGCCAGACTACCTTTTTCTTCAAGGATATTTAAGAACTCCCTTAAGTCCTGAGGTATGTCCCTATCTTTTTTCACCGCAACCCTCCTGTTGTGATGTTTTTATATTCCATAGCAGGGAACTCCACTTTACCTTCACGCATAGCCTCTAAAATCAGCCTAAATTATCCCCTTACTTTCAAGCTGCTCAAGCTTCCTTCCAGTGAAACCAAGCAGTCCGCAATTAATATGGTTAAAACTGACGAGCCCTGCACATCCCGCGCACCGGACCGGAGTGAAAATTTCGCATAATGTTTCTATCGGGCGTACGCTCATTGTCCGGATATTTATCCGACAGTCTTCGCGGCGGATTTACGAGAGCCCCCCCAATAATATGTTATTCATAGACCTACCGGTACATATAATCCTATACGGAACTGTTTTGTCAAGAAATATTCAAGGCATACAAAAAAGCGCGAGAGGAATCCATTTCCCCAAACAACCTGCACGCTTCCTTGACATTGGCTATTATCCGTATAACCTTACAAATGATCCGGAGAGATTAAACCATCCGTGAGGATGGGAGGGAAAAACTACGATTTCTTCCAGTTTGCCTATCTCTATGAAATGCCCTTCTGGAGCAAGGTATCCATCGCCCTGGAGCCCTTCGCCACCTCGGTGAACAAGCCCGAGTTGGGGAGAGGCTTCGCGGAAAAACAGCTTCAGGGAAGGGAATTGTCGGGGTCTTCCGGTTGGGGAGGGTCGGGTTTTTCCGCCGCCCCTTCCCCCTCTTTTCTGCCCATGCCCTCCCATTTCTCCTTATTCTCATAGCCCCGGGGCGTGATCATCAGGTTGTTCCAGACAATCGTCTTCGAGTTGCCGATGATCACCGTCGTCTGCATATCGATCTCATCGAACGGCATATGGACAAGGTCGGTCACCATTACCTTC
>Ga0181527_1001336_pt1 | contig 25486 bp, 28 predicted proteins | sample PEATcosm2014_Bin_30_FD_119762 | JGI IMG/M metagenome (GOLD analysis project Ga0181527, IMG submission 119762) | Peatland microbial communities from MTU Mesocosm Facility, Houghton, MI, USA - PEATcosm2014_Bin06_60_metaG | ecosystem: Environmental > Terrestrial > Soil > Wetlands > Peat | place...
GGAAGCCGGACACGGACAAGCTCGTGCGGGAACATCTGCGGGGGATTGAGAAGCGGGCAGCCGATTGGACACCCGAACAGTCGGAACAAAGCACGGGCATTGAACTTAATAAGGCGGTTAGAGCCTTGCACATCAAGATTTTTCGAGACGCAGGGGCAGCCGTAGCAATCACCAATCTAGGAACAGAGGTAACACAGTAATGAAAAGAGAAATACGCTTTAGTAAATCGACAATAGAACTTCGGGAAGACACAGGCAAGGCTCCTGTGATTTCTGGTTACGCTGCGGTATTCGCTCCAGCACGGTCGGAAGACATGGGCGGGTGGGTAGAGCAGATCGACCCTCATGCTTTTGACGAAGCCGTTTCTGGTGATGTTCGGGGTTTGTATAACCATGACGCCAATATGATTCTTGGTCGTACCAAGTCAGGCACCATGCGTCTTAACCTAGATGCTCATGGGCTTCGGTATGAAATCGATGTCCCAGATACGCAAGTCGGTCGTGATCTTGTCACCAGTATGAAGCGGGGAGATATAGACGGAAGCTCGTTTGCTTTTGCCTGCAAGAAAGACGCTTGGGAGAATGACGACGCTAGCGGGGAAATGCTTCGCACAATCTTGAAGGCTGATTTATTCGACTGTTCGCCCGTGGTATATCCTGCCTACCCCGACGCCAGTTCGGCTGTTCGGTCGATGTTCCCAGACGGCGTTCCAGAAGTTCCAAAGCCAGACACACGAGCGGACAAGGATTGCCGCTGCGAGTGTGCATCCTGCCTAACCGGCGATTGCGAAGACTGTGACCCAGATAACTGCACGGATGAGAATTGCCGCTGCCACGAGCGAAGCCGTGTGTTATCGGACTCTGACCGTAACAGGTTAGCCATTCAGATTGAATTAAGGGCGCACGGGGTTCATAAGTAGGCCGTGTGCGGATTGTCCACCAGATCGGCAGCGAGTGCGATGTCTTAGTCTCTAAAGACGGTTCGATAGTGACCGTCCGTATCGTTGAGAAAGAAGGCGATACAGATATTACTATTGAGGGGATTCCCCGTCACATCTTGGATGCATTCATTACCACCGCTGGTGTGCTGTCAAATCTAACTGCGATGGATAAGCAGCCTAATTAGGTTATGCCTAAAACACTTCTAGCCATAATCTTTTGCAAGAAATATGCTGACCGTGTAAAGGCAATCCGAGACACATGGATACCCGATGCCATAGCCGCCGGATGGGACGTGCAAGTGTTCGACGGGGAACGGCTCAGCGTACCCGACGATTATGCATCATTACCGCTAAAAACCAAGGCTCTCTGCCAATATGCGGTTGATAACGGATATGACCATCTGGTCAAGATAGATGACGACACTTATATTTGTGTCCCGTTTTTTCAGCTTATACCATTTGACTATGCCGGAATTCGGATACCCGCCAATAACGGCGGGTCCAACATCCTGAGGATTCCGCCTTGCCAGTATGGGAAGTATCCCCACGACTATGCCAGTGGTGGTATTTACTGGCTTTCCCGTAAAGCTGCAACCATCATAGCTGAGACCCCGCACAACGGCGACTGGGCGGAAGACAGGTTTGTTGGCGATACTCTAGCAAGGCGGGGTATCAAATTGACAGTAATACCGCAATATATTTATGTTTACCCGTATACGCTGTCCTACTATCTCAAGCAGGGTTGGACGGTCCTAACTCAGATTCCAACTCCCAGAGACATCCTAGCCTGCCACAACCTACCTAAATAGATTCGGCGCAAATTTCCCTTGTCATGTGTTCTATAGACCGTAAGAAGCCGTACGCAAGAGCCTGAGCCTTTCCCCGTGAAATACCTTCAATGGTGAGCCCACCTTGCTGCTGAGAAGTCTCTGCACGTAGCAGTGTGACTGTCCCGCACAAATTAAATCCTACAGGGACATTCTATGACTATCAAAGAAATGAAGGACAAGAGAAACCAACTGCTCACGCAGGCTCAGGCTCTAGTTCGTAAAGCAGAAGTAACCGCAGAAGACCGCCAGTCCGCCGACCGTATGTTGGCTGAAGTCGATACCATCGAAGCCGACATCACTCGTGAAGAGCGGCTCGCAAAGTTTGACGCCGAGCAGCACAGCTCAGTAACCCCGCCTCGTCCTATCCCCGGTTCTGAAGTTACAGACACTCCGGAAAAGCGTACCGCCGCTGAAAAGCGTGCGTTCTCCAATTATGTCAAATACGGCGTTGTTGACTCCACCGTTATGCGCAGTGCGGCTCCCCTATCGGGCACGGAACTCCGTGACCTCGGCGTCGGCTCTGTAGCTGGCTCCATCACTGGTGGTTATCAGCTCGTGCCGCAGGCATTCTACCCGGTATTGGAAGACGCCCAGAAAGCATGGGGCGGACTGCTCAACATCGTCAATACCCGTGAGACAGACAACGGCGCACCAATGAAGATCGCTTTCACGAACGACACCGCAAACATGGTGACGGTCATTGGCGAAGACACTGGCGTTAGTGAGTCTGACCCATCAATCAGTGGCGTGCTGTCTAGCACGGATTTCCTGACCACGGGCGCTGTAAAGGTTTCGCTTGCTGAATTGCAGGACTCGGCTTTCGACATCGATGCGTTCATCCGTGACAGTTTCGGCAAGCGCTGGTTCCGTGGCGTCAACTACCTCGTAACCAATGGCTCCAGCTCTGGCAACGTTCAGTCCATCCTCGGTGCTGGCATCGTAGCCTCTCCGTACTCGTCCGCTGGCGTACAGTCCGCCACGACAGCTACGGTCGCCTATGGTGACATCGCCGGTCTATACGCTGCGCTTGACCCTGCGTACGAAGACAATGCTTCGTTTGTTTTCAACAGCAATACCCGTGGTTATCTGTTGAAGATCACAGATAGTCTCGGTCGTCCGCTGTTCATTCCGGCTCCTAATGCTGGTGCGTTTGACATGCTGCTCGGCAAGAAAGTCGTACTCAATCAGGCTATGCCTAATGTGGGTTCCGGCAATGTCGCTGTTCAGTATGGCGACTTCAAGGCTGGCTATATGTATCGCCCAGTAAAGCCGGGTCTGGCTATCTTCCGTCTGAACGAACTCTACATGGCATCTGGCATGGTCGGCTTTATCGGCTACGCCCGTGCGGGTGGGGTCATTATGGACGCCGGTACTCACCCAATCGTAGCGCTGACAGTGAAGTAAATAACCGAGGGTAACGACCCTCACTAAATACGAGGGGCGGATAGTTATCTGCCCCTCGTCTGTTAGAGCCTATGAAAATCAAGATTACTCAAAGTTTCTTTATGCAAGGTTATGCCCCGTTCGTACCGGGTGAACTACTCGACATTGATAACACGACCGCTCATGCCTTTATCAATTCAGGCTTTGCGGTATCGACCGAGAAGCCCGTACGGGAAACGGCAACCCACGGCAAGAGTCGTGAGAAGGCGGTCAAGAGTTAATGCCGCTTTCGATCAATCTCGTAACGCCGCCCGCAGTAGAGCCTGTGTCGTTGGCTACAGCCAAGACACATCTTCGCATCGATTATGACAACTCCGCAGAAGATGCCTTGATAACGGCTTTTATTGTAGCGGCTAGGCAGTACGCAGAGAAGATTACCCATCGTGCATTTTTTAACCAGACATGGACGCTTAATCTGGATTGCTTCCCGATCTACCCGTGGTGGTCAGGCACGATACAGGCGAGCAGCCCCCGCACGGACTGGTTAGCTCGCTACGGCATTTTACGGGGTCAGCAGATATTACTACCTAAACCGCATCTGGCGAGCATTACAAGTATCAAGTATGTCGATGTGACAGGGACGCAACAGACCCTATCCGATACGGGCTATTACGTGGACAACACGAGCGAACCTGCTCGGTTAGTCCCTATGCCCGGTTTGTGCTGGCCTGCGACACAGACGTATATGCCGGGTAGCGTTCAGATAACTTACCTGACGGGCTCTTATGGGGACGGGACGGAAGTTAACACCTGTCCGCAGACTGTGTGCATGGCAATCTTGCTTTTGGTTGCCCACTTCTATGCAAACCGTGAGGCAACGTCCGGAGCGAGCCTCAAAAATATCCCGCTTGGCGTTGAAGCCTTGTTGGATACGGTCAAGTTCAATTTCTGGGGCTACGAGAACAACTAATGATTACGGCAGGCAGGTTAAACAAGCGGGTAGCGTTTCAACGTCTGTCTTCAACGCCAGATAGTTTCGGGCAGCCTGTAAACACATACAGCACCTACTATACCGCTTTTGCGGAGATAGATGCTCTGCGGTCGCAGATGTTATACGACCCGTCGCAGTTCGTGGCTCAGAGCACGTATAAGGTTGTGATCCGTTACCCGTGGGGAATCAACATTTCGCCCAACGACCACATTGTCTGGGAAGGCATGACGTTCAACATTCAGTCCATCGTTAACACGGGAATGCGGAACATTGAGTTACAGATACTCGCCTATGTGTTGGATGAGAACGACGGCACTGAAACCTAATGGACGAACTCTGCGAGATCGAAAGCTTACAGGAACTCGAACAGAAGTTACAAGCATTGACTCCTAAGTTGGCTAGGGAGGCGGTCGTTGATGCTATCTCACAGGCGGGGATGATTATAAAACGCCAAATGGAAGAGTTAGCTCCGGTCGGCCCGTCCACTGACCCGCACCAAGGAGCATTGGAAGGAAGCATTGAAATGTTAGTTGCGATAGAGACTTTTGAGAGTGGGGTTATCGCAACGATAGGCCCAGATGCCCGTGCTTTTTGGGGTTACTTCAGCGAGTACGGTACTTGCAAGGAACCGGCTAGGCCGTGGGCAAGGCCCGCATTTGACCTATCGAAACAACAAGCATTGGACAAGTTTCTTGCCGTGCTGACGGAACGTATTGAGGCTGTGGGTTAGGCGAGTAAATGTTAGAGCAGGGCATCGTAGCACATCTATCGGCAGATACTACCCTATTGGGAATGGTCGGAACTCGCATATACCCAACCATGATGCCGCAGAATGCAAACACGTTTCCGGCCATTGTTTACACGGACGTATCAGCGAGTACGGATGTAAATCTTGATTTGTCCGCCGTTAGTTTTATGCGGATTCAATTTGATTGTCGGGGTAACACCTATGCCGACAGCAAGAATGTAGCGGCTAAGCTTCACACTTTGTTTGATGCCTACCAAGGCACGCTGCCAGATGGAACAGTCGTCCGCTACACAGAATGCGGGGTATCGATGTCGCAGTATGACAAAGATGCCCGTATATATCGCCAAATAGAAGACTGGACGTTTCAGTATTAACCAATAATCGTTAACCGCAGTACCTGCAATTGTCCGTTCCCGCCTTTATAAGTTCGGGTTCACCTACAGCAATCAACAGAGTATCTCAAGGAATCATGCTATGTCTTACACAGGCTCAAAAGCACAAACTGGTGCGGGTACTACCCTCAGCATCGGCGCAACACCCACTCTTATTGGCGAAGTCAAGAATATCAAACTGAACGGGCGCAAGTTCGACACGGACGACGTGACGAATATGTCGAGCACCGTCAAAGAATTCATCGCAACCATGATGGACCCCGGCGAAGTCAGCTTTGACTTTAATCGTGTGTCTTCCGATGCTGGGCAGGTTGCGTTAGAAGCGGCATTCTCCGCTGGATCGCTTTCCGCTTTTACGATTCAGCTACCTAAAGCGCCCAGCCAAACTACCACCGGCGACAAGTATGCTTTCAGCGCTTTGGTCACAGAGTGTGACTACAGCTTTGAAACCACCAAGGCGGATGCTGGCTCAGCGAAACTGAAGATTAGCGGAACCATCGTCGAAACCATAGGAACCTAATAATCCGTAATGGCGGGGTGGTCATCGTCACCCCGCTAGAGATATAGGCACAACTATGGCTAAAAAACCATCTCCAGTAATGGACCCGACATTGCCTCGTGTACTCGTTGAGGTAAATGGTTCGGAATACTTTCTCTGCTTTGACTTCAATGCAATCGTTCAAGCCGAAACCCTCACGGGTCTAAATCTGCTTAACGCCCTTGACTTTAGTAACGTCAATGCGCTGACGCTGCGAGCGTTGCTCTATTCTGCTTTGCTCAAACTACAGCCAAACGTGACGCTTGACGAAGCAGGAATGATTCTGACCCTCGGACGGGGCAAGGTGACGACCGCCTTAGTGAAGGCGTTCACCGAGAGTCAGCCCGAAGTGGATGACGACTCAAAAAACGTAGAGAAGCCGGAGCAGTAGTTCCGGCTCTCTCTTGGCAGCAGCAATGGCGGCGGTACTGGTCATTCGCCCGAATAAATCTGAGACTGACGGACGTTGAATTCTATGCTTTGACCCCTCGTCAGTTTGACGATTTGGCGAAGCGATATCGGGAACAGATAGAGCATTTTGAATGGGTCATCGGGATACACGGTTCCGCAGTGGTCAATTGCTCGCTAGGTGCCCCAAAGAATGGGGTTAAGCCCGTTGATTTTATGCCATCGCAATTTGGAAAGACTAAAACCGTCGAAGCTAAAAAGCAACGGATGACTAAGAAGCATAGAGCCAGCGTAGCGGCTAGTGTGCGTGGAATCTTCAAAGGTTTGATTATGCGACAAGACAAGCAAGGAAAGTAAATGGCAATCGGGCGTATAAAAGTAAATTTCGAAGCGGGAACAAGTTCCTTCGTTGACGGAATGAAGTTCGCCGAGGCTCAAGCCCGCCAGTCCGCTAACTCTATCAAGACCGCTATCAAAAAAGAGATGCAGGAGTCGAAAGCATCTCTTGCTCTTGTGGGTGAGGAGTTCGGGGTCCACATGCCCCGCCACCTGCGCACGTTCATTAGTGGGCTTCCCGCTGTTCGTACCGCTATGTCAGCGGCATTTACTGGTCTCGCCATTTTCGGTATTGCCGAAGTTCTCATTCATGCTGGTGAGAAAGTCTACGAACTCGTTAAAGCATTTAACGGGCTTTCAGAAGCCGCCAGAAAGAACAACGCCGAATGGACATCGTTTGCCCAAGACACACAGATCGCCAACGACCATCTTGACGTTACCAACGCTAAGTTAGACGTACAAATCGCCAAGCTGCAACATAAGCCAATCAACAATCTAGCCGTTGCACTGGCAGAAGCCCGTATAGCAGCGGACGAGCTGGGCAAGTCATTACAGAAAGATATTGATAAGCAAATCCAATTGCTCGGCAAAACTCCATGGTATCAGGTTGGGGATACTACCGCCGGGGCTACCGCTAAGAAAGCCCAATCACAATTGAATGATATGACCATGGTGGGTTTGGGCATGGGTGCCAGTGATGACACAGGCTTAACTGCTGTCAGACAGATGGACCCGAAAGCCCAGATTCAAGCCCGCATGGACATAATCAGAGCCGCCATTGCTGAGACGCAAAACAACATTGCCAATACAGCGACCAGTGCGGTGCGCATCGGTTATGGCAATACTGCCGGTGACAAAGAACTAGCGCAAAACAAACAGAGCCTTATCCAGTATGTCGAAGAGTTGGGCAGCCTACAGCGCAAGGTTGACGAGCTTAACAAGCAATCCAAGGTCGGCGAACTAGAAGCGAATAAAGCCAACACCCCACGTGCAATCGTTCAGCCGATGAACAACGGGTTCGCTATTGCGTTGGCACAAGCACAGCAGAGAGTGACAAACGCTCAAGCCTTGGTTGCCGCTGAGAGTGTCGATAACTCCAAACGGGCGGAAGCATTGACTATTGCCAAAGCCAACATGGAAATATCAAAACTCGATGCCGAGATCACCGCAAAGAATTTGGAGATCGTAGCCCGCAATGCAGCCACGCTAAAGAACAACCCACGGGCAACACCAGAGAAACTGCTGGAGCATTTATCCGCCGACCAGAAACAGCAGCTACAGACCGAGGCTCTTAGGCTGGCGCAAGAGGAACTTAACCAAACGCTCGTGCAGGGCGACAACACCCTTGTCATGCGCATTAGACACCAGAACGACCTTACAGATGCGGTTAGGGTGGGTGCCGATGCTGTCATGCATGCCAACGCACAGGCACAAGCCGAAAGCGAACTAGCTGGTAGAAACGCTACTCAAGCAGAGATAGCGGCTAGGGCAGAACTACTGTACGAGGAAGCCAGAGCCAAAGCCCACACGACCGCAACCATATTTCTGAAAGACAAATATCTTGAACTGTCAGCGTTGGCTAATCTCAATGCGGCTTACCTGCAAGGTGCTTCCGCTGTGCGTGAGGCAGAACGGGTAAACGCAGAAGCCAAGATTCGGGCTGCCGGTGGTCCCGATGTTGAAGCCAAAGTTGCGGCGTCCAATTTGCAGTTACAGCTACAGTACCAGCAAAAGATATACGAAGCCGCCGGACAGGCTGTCAATGCCGATAGAGACCGGGTGACGTTCCTACAGACGGAATTGTCCGTGCTCAAAGGCATGGACCAGACCGCCCCGGAAGTTCAGGCAGCCGTCAAGCAAACCACCAAAGACCTGATTGAACTGCAAGACAAGATGGCACTGGCTACGGGTTCGCCTATGGCTGGAATGAAAGCCTATTTCGATGAGATGGCTATTCACACCAAGACAGCAGCTCAGGAAGTCCATGACTTTCTTGGCAAAGCGTTTGATGACCTGAATGACCAAATGGCTAAAGCCTTATTGGGGCAGAAGACCAACTGGCATAGCTTCTTTGAGTCGATGGCTACCAGTACCGCTAAAGCCGGATTCAAGCAGGCAGAGAGCGCACTAGCCAAGGGACTTGGGGCTGGCAATGCAGGTTCACCCGTGTCAGGCATTGCAAAAGCGTTTGGGCTTGGCGGGGGTAAGCCTGACGGTTCCGTTGGCAATCCGCTAAATGTGCGGGTGGTTGGCGGAATGGGAATTCCTAACTTGGGTGGTGGTTCTGAACCGCTCATGGTTCCGGGTGGAAGCGTTGCAGACATCACGGGCGGGACTGCCCCGACCATAAACACGTTAGACGGTTCTATGGCTGGCTTGATGTCGCTTTCTATGATTCCGGGCTTTGCCTCTGGTGGTGACCCATCACCCTATGGGCTGTCAATTGTTGGCGAAGACGGACCAGAACTGCACAGCAATCTAGGCGGACACGTAACCAGCAATAGCGACTTACGCAAATTGTTGGGCGGTCAAAACGTTTATCACATCGACGCCAGAGGCGCAAATGCTGCTGACGTTGACATGCGGGTTAGAAAGGCGATTGCAGAGAGTCATGTTGCCAGTGTTCGTGGTGCCGTGGTTGCTCAGCGTGAATTGAGCGTCCGTCGTCCCGCTTCAAGGAGAAATTAAATATGAGTTGGGCTCCGATCACCGGGACTAAATTTCAGGATGCATCCGGCAACCTGCTTGCCAGCGGAACAATCTGCTTTCAACCCTCTGACGGTAACGGGAATGCAATTCCCGCTCTTGCGTCGTCGGGTGGGTTCATTGTTGAAGCATCACAAGCAACCATCACCAGCGGGGTTATTGCCAGCTATCAAGTGTCACCTACCAATGGTGAGTTCGTGTACACCGTCACGATCACGGATTGCACATCCGGGTTGGCGGTCGTGCTCAAGGGCGTGACGGTCACCAGCACGGGAATCAACTTTGATACGTTCGACCCGGCTATGTTGCTGCCGTCCGTCCCTCAGATACTCGTCACGCTGGCAGCATCCCCGACGTTTACCGGAACTGTTACAGCCCCGATTGTTAATGCAACGACAGCCTTTGAAGTCAATGGAACCCCGTTAGGCTCAACCAACCTGAGTGATGCGTCTTCACTGGTAAAAACCACGGTCACGATAAACGGGCATCCGCTGTCGTCAAACGTGGTTGTGTCCGCCTCAGACATCACAACGGGTACCCTGCCCCATGCCCAACTTCCGGCTTTGGTTAGTGCAGACATCCCGAACAACACTGCAAATACGACGGGGACGGCAACATCTATCACGGGCAGTATCACCGAATCCCAAGTCACCAACCTGACGACCGACCTTGCCAACCGTGTGTTAACCAGCACGACTGTTAACGGTCACGCCCTGAGCAGCAACGTTGTGGTGAGCGCCTCAGACATTACGACTGGCACCCTGCCTCACGCTCAGCTTCCGGCTCTTGTCAGTGGAGATATTCCGAACAATGCAGCGAACACCACGGGCACGTCTGGTGGGCTCAGTGCCAACATCGCTGAGAGCCAAGTAACTAATTTAACCACAGATTTAGCCGCAAAAGTCTCGACTACGACTACGGTCAACGGTCATGCTCTGTCATCCAACGTGGTCGTCAGTGCCAGTGACATCACCACAGGCATCCTGCCCCACGCTCAGCTTCCGGCTCTGTTGAGTGGTGATATTCCCGCCAACTCAGCCAATACCAGCGGGACGGCTGCTGGATTATCCGCCAATATTGCCGAGTCCCAAGTCACTAACCTGACGACTGAACTTAGCAACCGTGTCCTGACCACCACAACAGTCAACGGTCACGCTCTATCTGGCAACGTGGTGGTTTCAGCTTCAGACCTGACCACAGGCAACCTGCCAATCGCCCAGATTCCCACTGGTGGGAGTTCCAGTACGTTTCTTCGTGGCGATAGCACGTGGGCAACCCCTTCGGGTGCAGGCAACGTTGTTGCCCCTGCATCTTCGGTTGTCGGCAATCTGGCAGCATTCAACGCCACCAATGGTCAGCTTCTTGAAGACACTGGCGTCCCTCTGAGCTTGTTCCCGACCGCTGGTGCGCTCAACATGCGTAACCGGATTATCAATGGTGATATGAGGATTTCCCAAGCAGCGGGTGGTGCAGGAGTAAACCCAGTTGGTCAGGCTGTATTTCCAGTAGATCGTTTCGAAATTATCCTGTATGGCGGCTCGTCTACTGCCATCCAATCGAATACTGTTGCGCCTACTGGATTTAACAGCAGTTTTTACCTCAACATTTCCACTGGCTACTCAGCCATCAGTAGTGCTTATGCGCAAATGCAGCAGAACATAGAAGGCTTGAATATAGCCGACCTTGGTTGGGGTACAGCAAATGCACAGACTATTACGTTGTCTTTTTGGGTGCGCTCGTCTCTGACAGGGCAGTTTGGCGGGGCGCTTCGTAATGCAGCACTCAATCGCTCATACCCTTATACCTACACTATCAACTCGGCAAACACTTGGCAGAAAGTCTCCATCACGATTACTGGCGAAACTACTGGTACGTGGGCAGCCGACAACACAATTGGAGTCACCGTTATCTGGGACATGGGGTGCGGTTCAAACTATCAAGGCACCGCCGGTTCATGGGTTGCTGCTGATAAGCGTGGAGTAACTGGTGACACAAGCGTGATGGCTGTTTCGGGAGCCAATTTCTATATCACTGGCGTTCAGTTTGAAGCAGGCTCAGTTGCTACACCGTTTGAGCGCCGTTCCTATGGGCTGGAACTGAGTTTGTGTCAGCGGTACTACGAAGTCATCGACGGCTGGGTTGCTAATCCGAATAGCTCTACCTCAATCGTTCTTAATGGCACTTATAAAGTTTCCAAACGAGCGGCTCCAACGCTTTCACTATCAACGTCTACACCAACATTTGCGATTTGGGGAGGCGGTAACTTTACTGGTTCTGGTTCGACAATAAACGCAACCTATCTGAACTCAACTACCGGATTCAACATTAACTTTGGGGGTTTCAGTGGCTTGGGCGGCACCTTTGTCTCAAACACTGGCGCAATGGCAATCCTCGCAGCAGCGGAACTATAAAACATGAGCTATACATACAGCCTTCTACCAAACACAACAGCCATTCAACGCTCGGACGGAGCTTGCATTCCGCCCGACCCCAACAACACCGACTACGCAGCCTATTTGGCTTGGGTCGCTGCTGGTAACACAGCAACCCCGGTTGACCCAGCCATCATAGCGGCTCAGGCACAAGCCCAACTGGCGGTTCAGGCTCAGACTTTGCTCGATAAGTCCGATGTAACTATGCTTCGCTGTTTTGAGCATGGGGTCACCCCACCCGCTGTTTGGGTGATTTATCGGGCTTCATTGCGGTCAGTGATTGACGGATCGGCGTCTGCGATTCCGGCAACCCCCGCTTACCCGGCTGGCACATAACATGATTATCGGAACTTTCAATTCGTGGAACATCATTGCAATTCCTAGCTCCCCCGCATGGAAGCAATTGGACTTCACTGCCCATGATTCCGTGGGAATGACGCAATCGCCGTTCACTATGCAGAGCCAAACTCAGTATTGGGCTGGTGGAGACTTCTGGAAAGTCAACGCTTCACTGCCAAGCATGAGCAATGCAAACGCTGACGCTTGGGTGGCATTCCTGCTTGAGTGTAGGGGACAGCTTAACGTCTTTCAGCTTGGTGACCCCTCAAAGACTAAGCCATCGGGACGACCGCAGGGCACCCCCGTGGTATCCGGAACCAACACTGCTACCAGCACGATGCTGAACACTCGGGGTTGGAAGGCGAGCACCAACAGACTTCTGATGCCAAGGGATTATATCCAGATTGGATACCGCCTCTATAACGTCATTTCTGCCCCTGTGAATTCAGATTCCAGCGGCAACGCAACCATAACGATTTGGCCGTCCTTGCGTGAGCAGGTAACGGACGGGACGGCTATAACCACCACGAATTGTAAGGGACTCTTCCGCTTAGCTTCCAACGACCGTGAATATACCTTCCGTGAGACTAAGACTGTTGGTTTGTCGTTCCACGCATTAGAAGCCCGATAACTGCGATTTTAGCCCCCCGCAATTGTTCTACAGGTAGAAGCCAGAAATATGCCACGTTCACTTGATTCCAACACAGCAGCAGAACTCACCAGCAATGTAGTGAGACCGGCGTTCTTTGTGTCGATAGCGTTTGCCAATGAAACCATTTATGCATGGACTGGGACAGGCAGTTTCATCAACCCCTATGACGGAAACACGTATACCGGGGTTGGCACGTTTGGCACGATTTCAAGCGTTCAGGAAAGCTCAGACGTTCAGGCGCAAGGAATAACCCTCAAGCTGTCCGGCATCCCGACAAACCTGCTAGATGATTCGCTGTCTGACGTTCAGTTCGGGCAACTTGCCCGTGTCTACCTTGGCTTTCTGAACTCCAGCGGAACCTTGGTTGGCGCACCTATCCCCGCTTTCATTGGTCTAGTTGACCAACCCGCTATCGACATCAACACCGATACCGTAACGATTTCCATTTCCGTTGAAAGCCGCCTAGCCGATATGCAACGGGCTCCGGGCGGAAGACTAACAGACCAAGACCAGCGAAGCCGTTATCCAAACGACGGTTCGTTGCGTTGGGTTCAGTACATACAGAACATGCATTTGGGTTGGACTTAATGAGCTTGATTCGCAAACCAGAATGGCAGGAACTCTTACACAATTTCCTTGTCGCAAACGTCAAGCAGCCGTTTGCATGGGGCACGTGGGATTGTGCTTTGTTCGCTGCCTCTGCCATCCAGTCATTTACCGGGGTTGACCTTGCAGCAGACTTCAGGGGCAGATATGCCGACGAAGCCGGGGCAACGGCAACGATTAAAACCGTGACGGGCGGTACCACGGTTGAAGATGCCGCTGTCTACGTCGCCAAGCAACAAGGCTTGGTTGAGAGACAAGCTGCTCTATTTGCCCAACGTGGTGATCTCGTGCTTTACCAAGGCTCTGAGGGTCTAGCCGCTGGCATCGTTCACTTTAACGGAATTCACTGTCTGTTTGTGACCCCCACGGGATTGCACAAGATACCGCTGCGTCAGTGCAAGCGTGCGTGGAAAGTGGGGCAGTAATGGCGAAAATCATAGAGGGAATCGGCATGATTGTGGGTCTTGGCATAGCTGCCTTTATCGACCCCGCTTTGATTCCGTTCCTTATCCAGATTGAGCTTCCTGTCCTCGCCGTTGGCGGGTCGATGATACTTCAGGGAATCGCTGAAGAGCTTGCGAACACCCCGACCAACAGTGTTTCCATTCGTGAGGCTGCTGGTTCCCGTCAGGTGATTTACGGCTCAACCCGTGCCAGCGGAACCGTTGTATATTGGGCGTCTACCAACAGTAGCAGTCAACTGAACCAAGTTGTTGTGTGGGCATCTCACACGATACAGAGTATCGACAATCTTTATTTGGATTCCCGCAGAGCCTATTGGGCTGGTGGTAACGGCGGGGATGCTGCGACCTATGGCGCAAGCGACATATTAGATTCGTCCGACCATTACGACGATGCCGGAAACAAGTACAACTTCAACGGTAAGGCTGCCTGCTCCAACATCCTTGGCACGGCTGCTGGTTACTATTTCACCGACCTTGGCAGCCGCACTTCCGGGCAGGGTGCGCCATGGGACGACACTTGCACGCTGAATGGGCTTGCCGCAACTTACTGCCGTGCTGAATACGACTCAAACATCTTTAACAGTCCGCCGAACCTTCAAGCCGATATTCACGGTAAAAATGATATTTACGACCCCCGTTTGGGTGCGCAATTCCTGAGTGATGGCGTCACGCCTAACCCGGCATCCCACGGTTGGACGTGCAACGCTGCCTTGATTGTCGCCGATTATCTCTGCAACCCTGACTTTGGGTTTGGGTGTTCCTACTCTGTTGAGATAGACACTGACCAACTCATTGCCGCTGCCAACATCTGTGACGAGCAAGTCCAACTTGCGGTTCAGCCGGGCGCATGGACCGCCAACTATCAATACGGAATTGGGCAGATAATTTACGACTCCAACAACCGTCTTCAGACCGTGCAGGGATACACGACCCTTACCAGCGTACCAACGTCAGGCGGAAGCCAACCAACGTGGGCAACAGTCGAGGGCTCGACGACCGCAGACAATCACATTATCTGGATTGCCGGAACCGTGGGGCAGGCGCTAACCGAAAGCCGCTACACCATCAACGGCACATTCCGTTACTCGTCCAACCGTGGTGACATCCTTAGTTCATTGCTCATGGCAATGGAAGGCAGGTTATCGGTCTCAGGCGGACTGATTCAGATTTACCCCGCCGCTTGGTATGGGACAACATTAGAATTTACCGCCAACGACTTAATTGGTCCTGTCAAATGGACGCCCCGGCGCAAGTTCCGGGACTTGTTTAATACGGTTCGGGCAACCTATGTCAGCCCGGTTTACCCGTACATGATTATGGGTCTGATGTCCAACGGCTACCGTGACCCCAATGTGTTCAGCGGGGCATACCAGCCCACGGATGCCCCGGAATATGCTCAAGACGCATTGCACGGATACATGACTGACCCGAATCTAGCTCAAGATGGCGGAACGAAGCTGTACACCGACCGTCGTTATCAGTTCGTGCAATCGTGTGCGACCGTGCAGCGCCTAATGAAAATCTTTTTACTGCGCAATAGATGGCAGGGAATTGGAACTCTTCAAATGCCGCTGTCTGCTTACCAGACGCAAGCCTGTGACGTTGTGCAGATGACGTTCGCCCCGTTGGGTTGGTCAAACAAGAACCTTGAAGTAAGCAACTTTCGCTTTGTTCCCAAGATTCAATACAACGAAGCAGACGGCAAGGAATCCCCGACGTTAGCCTGTGAGCTTGATGTCTGCGAAACTGACCCAAGCGTTTACACATGGTCACCCGCTGAAGAGCGGGGCATGGAGAACACCAACTCTCCTGTGATGGCTGATGCTTTTCAAGTCGGTCCACCTACAAATTTAGTTTTGACCAGCGGAAGCAGCACGGCGGTAATTGGGGTGGATGGCGTTGTGACGCCTCGAATATTTGCGACATGGACAGAACCAAACGACCCGTTTGTCACGACTGGCGGACACATCGTTATGGAGTGGTATAGCCACACCACGGGTGTGACAACCAGTATGCAGGTATCTGGTACAACCGTTCAATGCTATATCACTGGTGTGGTGTGTGGGCAAGTGTATGACGTATCTGCATACGCTGTGCGTGGTAACGGGGCACAGTCGGAGTATGAGACGGTAGCCAACTACACCGTCAGCACGACAACATCTAGCATAAGTTCGGGTGCGTTGCTCACCAATATTCCATTTAACCAAAGCAACAACATGACATTCAATCCAGTTTATAACTGGAATGGACCGGGTACATGGGGGGTGCAGTGGTATGGTCCCGGTGGACCCGGAACTGCTGGAGCACAGACCCTCGGGAATGGCACAACCATCACACTGCCAGCGGGGGTAATCGGGGCAAATCTAACGTGGTGTTGGTCATACATGGTTTATTTCGTACCCAACACCACTACATACTATTTTACTCCCGGAAACACCCTCTATTACGCCATGCCGGACAACTATATTGTTGTTGGGTCATTTACGTGTATGGGATTGCTTACGGGTGGTGTTCCTGCTCCGGGAATTCTCGGTGGTGGAGCCGTCGCTGGTATGGGTGGACCAAGAAGCGGCACTGTGAATCCCACCCCGGTGACTGGCGGTTACATCCATCCATAAGGAAGGACATATGTCGATTGATATTGTTAGTAAAAACATAGATACAGGCGAAAAACGAGAACGGCTAATCCTAATGGACGATTACGGGGCAGAGTTTCATGTCTACGTTCCAGTTACAGCTACAGCAACAGAACGGGCAACCTCACTCCAGAACGCCATAACGCTGATGCAATCCAATCAAGATGCAATGGAAGCGTATGCGACAGCTAACGGGCATGATTTGTCTGCTCAGAAAGCCGCTGGTATTGCCAAAAAGCATACCGCAATGACCGTTCCGGCAAGCCCGTCAACTAACTAAAGGCATTACCAAAACATTAAGTAGCAGTGCATTTTGTGAATCGAGACCAACAATGTCAGACCCATCCATACTCGCCCTCATCAACCAGTTTTTAGACCAGTACAAAAGCCTGCTCACCCTGCTTGGGTTGGGTACAACCTTCTTTGGCTTGGCGTGGTTCTTTCGGTCGTCCAAGGCTGAGCTTTTCAGTAAGCTCGACCGCATCATAGACAACCATCTTTGCCATATCCAGACCGCTACAGAGAAGACCGCTGATACCCTTGGTAAGATGCAGATAGAGGCTGCCGCACACGATATGAGGGCTGCAAACATCAAGCAGGAACTTGAAGACTTCCGGGCGGAAGTTCGCAGCAGACCGTCAGAGTGTCCGTTGATAAAACCTAAAGAGTAAGAGCCCCATACATTACTTTTACAGGTTTCGTTACTGGCGTCAGGTTTCACGTATTTCGAATCAGCTAGGCTTCTTAAATTCCACAGCGCCAAAAAAATGACACACTCCATCTTCATTCGGGAAAATGCCACTCGCAATGATTTCGATGTTGAAGGAGGTATGATGCTTGTGGTCGCCAATATCGAAATACTCAAAATCTACTTTTAGTACTGGGATGTCGAAGCTCCTTGTCTTTTTTGCTGTCTCCTCGGGCGAAGTGAAAAACAGAAATATTAGCATGGAGACAGCCTGAACATAGCCATTCGGCAACTCTACCATATAGGGCTCTGGTTGAGTTGCCACAGGCACCAGATAGTCAATCGTCGCTTCATTCCTCCAAGAAAACCAAATCTGACCAAGGGATTCTGCCACGATCTGAAAAGAATTATGCTTGCACTTAAAGCATGGGGAGGAAAGTTTATGCTGAGCGCCTAGTTCCTCCAGTTGTTTTCCTAGCTCGTCCATCGGAACCGACCAAGACACAGTAATATTCTTTGCAGCGCCCAATCCCACATTACGCAATGGGACTGTAAACCGGGGTAGATTAGCTTTATCCCCGCCGTATTTATCCCCGGTGTGTTCATCTCCGGTTTTAAGCCAGACGCTCGGCGATGGATTCTTGTACAACGCACTCATCTGCGGGGGACTATTGACCAATGTGTTCAGCGGCACCCCCTCGAACATAGTACGAGTGAAAGTGAGTTCGGGGCGATACGATGCTTCACTTTGTTTCCGTATTTGCCGTACTGTCAAAAACGTAGCTACAGCAGCAGCCCAAGTCCCTAGACTAGCAATGAGCGCAATGATTTGGTCGGGCTTCATTTAGGCAACAATCCCCCATGGGCAGCCTCAATGCGTTCCGTGATTGTGCGTGCAATGTCCGACCATTCATTATCCAAAACCGATTGTTCTCCACTCGTGAGCGAGGGCTCGATATGGTGTGTGATGAAGTATTCGATTTCCTTGTACCACTTGTCCAACATTGGCTTGCCGTATGGGTCTTGCCGAACAAGCTTTGCCCTACGTTGCGCCAACTGCTCTGAATGCTGGTCGATTACCGCATTTGCTTTGTCGATGAGACTGCGGCGGTCTCCCGCAGAAAGCAAGCATCGGATTCCTTTGCCGATGCTAGTTCCAAGCTTTTCACCTAAGCTTTCAGCTAAACTCGGTTTTCGTTTCCGTCCCATAACAAGCCTCTTCTATCCAAGCCGTTCTTATCTGGTATTTATATTTTTACGACCCGTACTGGCGAGTCAAGTAAACTTATCGTCAAGGGCTTTTTGTTATCTTTCACTTCCGCCACAGAGCGGTGATCAAATCAAGATAAACCAAACCTCAATGAGTAAGAGCAAGACACCCATAGCAGAAAACGAAACGCCCGTTATCTCGATATAGTAAATCTCTTTCTGAAGCCTAGCCTTGCCTTTTTTTACTGCCGGATTGTCGAGAAGTGGGCTCTTTGCTGTGACTGCGGCGGCATAGAATTCAAATTCTGCCGCCAAATAGTTTCTCCACAAAAGCGCAAGCATCGCAACTACGAGACACGTGAGACCAATGCCGACTAAATACTTATGCTTTATGGTTGCGTGCAACGACCCGAAAACGGCTGTTATCACCAGCGCAACCGTGCCGCCATCGAGAATGGCGAGTTTTTCAAAGTATGAGTTACGGTGACTCCTAGCGTCTTGGTATATGCGGTGTAAGTCCGTCTCGACTTGCCATGGCGAGGGGTCCATGGCTGAACAGTGTAGCGCAATCGTGGGAGATGGCAAAAGAAAAATAACTGAGTCACCCGAACAGGGCCGGATGAACGTCCGTCTGGCGAAGTTGGTTAACGATATTCAGCAGCAGTAAATGCTAGAGCAGATGCAGGAGCAGCGCCAGCTCCCTGCCTCAAATAATGATGATCGTCGGCGAAGTCACTGTGAGTGTCGAGCCGCCGTTGGTAGTGACAGTCGCAGTTATTGTCGCTATTGTTCCGGCAGTGGCGTTCAAAAATGTAATTACTGCGCTGTTACCGCTGGTGCTGATGGTTGTTCCCGAGGGTATACTCCAGCTAATAAATTGGCTTGGGATCGTCAACCCGCCGCTCGTGACGACCGTCGCCGTCACGGTGCCCGGTGGCGTCACAGTCGTGCTCGAAAGATTCATTATAATGCTGCTGATTGTGCCGGTGATGACCTCGATGGGAACCGCCGTGCTGCTCGTTCCGTTACATTTGACCGTCACCGTGGCTTGACCGCCCCCTACAGGCGTGACCACTCCGGTGGAGGAGCCGATTGTAAGGATAGAGCCAGTGGTATCGGAAGTCGTCCATGTTGGCGAAGTGCAAATGGAGCTGTTGCCGTTGACAAGTAAGGCGCTGGCAGACATTTGCAGAGTCCCGCTGCCAATTGCAGAGCTAAGAACGGCGGCAGATGGGCTGACCGTAATGCTGGCAAGTGAACTCGAAGAATTCGCCCTATTAGCTATAAAAACAGTACCGCTGCCGCCGGAGGTTAGCGCTGCAACAAGTTGGGTGGTGACGCCATCTGATAGCAAATAGTCAACAGCGACACCCGAAACTGTCTGATTCGGTAATACGCACGGGCTCCCGCCAAAGGTCAGAGACACGTCAAAGAAGTTGTCGTTAGAGCTATCCGGACTAATTGTCCCGGAGAATGAACACCCCAAACTGGAGGAGCCTGAAAACGTTCCGTTGGAATTGAGGGTCGCTGTTGCTGACTCTCCGTCCATAAGTGCGCCCGACCAAGCGCCTGTGATGCTAGATAGCAACGCTGGGGTATTGAAGTTGTACCCCGAACTTACAGAACCCGTGAAAGTTTCTTGCTGCCCACTTTCTGAATAGGTTCCATTTAGGCTTGAGCCCACGACATAGGAAGCTGTCACTGACCCGGAATAATCAGCCCCGGTATAGTAATAGTCAGTTACGCTCGCCGTATAGCTGCCGTTGTTGGAGCTACCCTGTCCGGCTAGTAATCCGTAAACCCAAAAAATGTTGCCGCTGGTGATCCCGTAAAGCGCATACACCTTATCGTTTGGAAGAACGATAGTTTCAAAGGTTTCTCCGGTCGATGTCGTGCCAGTATAGACCCCTTGCGCTTTCGTGCTTGAACTACTGCTACCGCCACCGCTACCGCCACAGGCCATCAGGAACAGTCCAATGATCGCTACGAAGGCAATTACCGGGAGGCGCTGAGCGAGCCTCTTCATCATAGGAAGCTCCTTTTCCAGTTCTGAATCGCTCGAACCGTACTGCTCGTGAGTAGCTGGATTTCAGGAGGGGAATATACCACTTATATGGCGGTTGCAAAAGTTATTTTTGGGGGCGGTTTTGGATTGCAGGCGAGCACCCGTGTAATTTCCGGGGCTTCGTTTCTGGGGTGGACTCATATTTAGCAGTTATCATCGAAGTGCATCCACGATTTGCTGGAACAATATTTTCCCTGCATTACCGGAACTGATACAACAGTTTTGCGGGCTTTTCAGAAACGGCACAGACTTAAAGCAAGAGTCAACCGCAATCCAGCGTTTCTTCGCCCTCATTCCAACCACCAGTTTTCTAGTTTCGAGTGCCTTTAATGCCAATCTAAATGCATATTCCTGCGATGGGCAAGTTTGTCGTTCTGGCAGGTAAGCTTTTTGCGAGTGATACGGAAACCACTCAATTACGCAGAGTCGGCGAGCCACTGTTTTTCTATCCAAACCAGCCTTTTGGAAAAGCTCTCGCAGGTGTTTCAGCCACCACTGGGCGCAGGGGGTCTTTTCCAGCTTTGGGTCTAACGGATAAAAGAAGTATTCCTGCGGCTCGTTTCGAAGATTGCGGATTATCGCTCTTCGAAACAATGGATTTCTGTGGGCCTGTCTATCGCCATCTCCAACACCGGGGTTCAAATTCAGCAGGACGACCTTTGCCGTTTTGGGGTTTCCAATGAACGGCTCAGGGAGCAAGTTGACGTTGATTCTGCCTTGTCCGTTATTCTTTGCAGAAACCCGTCCGTTCAACCTTAAAATGGCTTTCCGATCTTGTGGAAGAATGTAAGGGCTTCGTCTTGGAAGTTCTAGCCATGGATTTCGCATAGCAGTTGCCCCATAAGCATGATGCGTTTCATGGCTGAACAGTGTAGCGCAATCGTGGGAGATGGCAAGACTAAAGTTGCTGGAATTGCACCCTGAAAAAGATGGTCGCATTCCGCAAGACCGAAAACCAGAAGTTGACGGCACCCGAACAGAGCAGGATGAACGTTCGTCTCGCCCGGTTGATCAACGATATTCAGCAAGCACAATAGCTGCTGGTTTCTGACCCGCCTTGGCATATAATCCACCGCAGTCCTATGCCAAAGGTTAATTTTCGAGAAGAAGTGTTGAATGTCGCTCTGGCCGAACTCCTCGAACAGAGGGGAATGCTCTCTGTGCCGGAGACAATTCGCAAATCGATTGCCCGAAAAACAAGGGACTTGCCCGACATTCTCGTTGGCGACTTGTTCGGCATTCGCATCGTCATCGAGGGCAGGTTTGATAATGGGAAGACATCCCGAGAATCCCTGTTGAAAGATTCCAAAGAGCGAGTTGAAAACGGCATTTCACCCGTTTGTTTGGCTGTGCTGTACCCACCTGAGCTACGTGCCGCCGATTCACTACCGAAATTACGGAAAAACATTGAGGAGGCGACCCTCGGTATCCGGGTAATTTCCGAGAACAGCGATGGAGATTGGAATGAGGGCAATGTCGATGACATTGCAGATACGCTTCGTCGCAGCTATGAGTTGCTTGTCAGCGAAGATGTCGTGGTAAGTTCAGTGGCCGAAATTGAGGATGCAATTGACGCCGCCAGTGAAGTGTTCGTCCATACGCCTGCGTTCACAGAACGCTTCCGCAAGGCTTTGGGAATTCCCGCTGAAATCGACGCCGATGACGAGGAGGACGAAGGCTGATGGCAGCTATCGACGCTGACCTAAAAGTTTCTCGCATCGCATCCCTCACGCTCATTAATGCCATGATCTTCCAGCAGGTTTTGGCTGAGCGGGATTCCCGTGTCGAATCATTGAGCCGTTCCATCAAGTCTGCGCACATCGCTGAATCACTTCTGAACACTTGGACATTGATCGTCGAGAAGATCGACTACGTCCCGATTTTCACTACCGCCACCGAACTAATGAAGGATATGGTCGGTGTTCCAGACGTGGACTCCGCTTTGGAGCGCCTTGGGAATGCCTCGCTGCGCATCACCAGCCGCAGAGCCGCCCTGCGTCACGATCTGATGGGGCGCATTTATCACCGTCTGCTTGCGGACGCCAAGTATTTCGGTGCCTTCTACACGACCGTTCCCGCAGCAACACTCCTGCTTAAGCTCACGTTAGACCCCTCCGAGGATGGATTCGATTGGGCTGACTTGGACGAGATCGCCAAGCTGCGGATCGCCGATCTGGCATGTGGAACAGGGACGTTGCTGAAAGCCAGCCTCCAGACGATTGTCGAGAACCATGTCAGGGCACGGGCAGAAAAAGGACAGTTCCCGGACTTGAAGGGTGTGCACAAGATTCTTGTGGAGAAGGTGCTTTGGGGTCTTGACGTAGTGCCGTTCGCAATCCACCTTGCGGGTTCTGCCCTTGCTTTACATGAGCCGGATGTCGAATTCGGCGAAATGAACCTTATGACTCTTCCGATTGGCGGCCCGAATGACAAACTCGGCAGTCTGGAGCTTCTGACGGGGCGCAATGTTTCTGTTCAAGCTGATCTGTTCGGGCCTGCATCGGCACCAGCAAAGCTGACAGGAATGGGCGAAGTTCACGACAAGATCGATTTTCCCCAATTAGACCTGTGCGTGATGAATCCGCCATTCACCCGCAGCGTCGGCGGAAACCTCTTATTCGGACATGCTGAAGCTAAGGAACGGGCACGCATGCAGACGGCGTTGAAGAAGCTGGTGTCTTCGAGAGGCGTCCCGGCAAGCATCACCGCTGGTCTTGGATCGGTATTCGTTGCAGCCGGGCACCAAATTCTCGGACCGACTGGGAAAATGTCACTGGTCTTACCTCGTGCATTGCTCTCGGGTGTTTCGTGGAAAGCTACAAGGCTGCTGCTCGGGAATAACTACCACATTAAGTACATCATCGTGAGTCATCAGCCGGGCAGTTGGAATTTCTCCGAAAACACATCGCTCAGCGAATGCCTGATCGTTGCGGACTGGATCGGCTCGGATGTCACAAAGAAGCCAACCAAGGTAATCAATCTCTGGACAAAGCCCAAGTCGAGTATTGAGGCTCTGACCGTTGCATCGATGGTGCGCAAAGAGACAGGCGCATCGCTGGAAGACCCTTCTGGCAGCGACGAACTAAGAACCCCATTATTAAAGTATGGCGAGATGATCCACGTTCCGGCAGAAGATATGAGGCTAGGGAACTGGAACGAGGGTGCCGCTTTTGCCCAAACCGAACTTTGCCGTGCCGCGCACTACTTATGGAAGGGGAAAGTCTTCCGTCCCGGCGTGGGAACCATTGGCAAAGTTCCGATGACCCGGCTGAAAGCGATTGCGGACATTGGGCCTGACAGGCGTGACATCCACGATGGATTCAAGCCCACCGACCAAGAAACGGAATACCCAGCGTTTTGGGGGCACGACACGACATCAGTACAGTCTATCGCCCAGAAGCCGAACAAACACCTAATGGCTCTCGCTCACGCTAAGAAGGGTAGAAACTTAAGGGACGCCCATCTGCTGTGGACTCGCTCTGGGCGTTTGCTCATAAGCGAAAGGCTACGGCTGACTACTGCTCGCCTCGTTGCTGTTAGAAGCAGCGAAAAAGTTCTGTCTAATACTTGGTGGCCTGTTGTCGCCGATGCTGGAATGGACAAGATACTGGCGCTCTGGCTCAACTCTTCTCTCGGTGTCTTATCCCTCATCGCAGCCAGAGTGGACACGGAGGGTGCTTGGGTGGAGTTAAAGAAACCGATCCTTGAAGAACTGCTTGTGATCGATCCGAGAGAATTGTCCGCAGACACCAAGAAGAAGTTGGTCGCTGCTTACGACGAGCTTGCCAAGGCAGAAATACAGGCGCTTCCGCACATTGCTAAAGATGAGGTACGAGGCAAGATCGACAAGGCGGTAGCAGACGCCCTTGGAATTCACGACGATCTGTCGATGTTGAGAAAGCTGTTAGGCAACGAACCTATCATTTCGATGTCGCTACCGTCTTAAACAGATGCGTTGCTGTGCGGTTCAGTCCTTCTCGTGGAGTTGTCCGTTAGCGCCTATCCGACAGGCTCGTCAAAAGTCATCAGAACCTAACTCCGGAACAGGTAATCCGTTTTGCACCCTGCTTGGCAAAGGATTGGGCAAAGGAAAACACAGTTGTGCATTGCATACCGGACACCGCATTGCCAGTGCGGCGAGATAAACGGTATAAACCGAGCGGCAATTTGGGCAAATGATCTGAGTACCAGCGGGTCTCGACTTGGAATTTGCAGCCAATATCATGGCTGTCAAACCACCAACAACCGCACCAGCCCCCTGACCCATGAGTCCACCAAGTCCAGCCCCCGCCGCCATCGCTTTCAGAACATGAGAATCATCATATGAGGCGATGATTGTGCGGAGAAGCCCGAGCCATGGGTCTGTGTACTGGTAGGAGGCGTAGTATCGCACATGGGGGATTACGACGGACACTCTGCCATAATCCTCAAAAGCCTCAAGTACCCAAATGTCTTTATTCGTTCCGTCCGTGCCGCCGCCAGCGCCGACACCCGCTTCCCATGCAATCCAGTCCCGAGTATGTTTCAGGCTCTCGGCATTAGAACCAAGCACAATCATGATGGCGTTAGACGCCAGAATATCTGCCCTGATCTGGTTGGCATTTCGGCGTCCAGAAACTATTTCCTCGATTTCTTCATACTTCGCTTGGACATTCGTTGTTGCAAAAGCCCTGCTGATGAAATCGAGTTGCTTGCGATCTCTGCTGCTGTGAGAAACAAAAATCTGTGCCATAGTCTCTCCCGTATTCCGGAACAATATGACTCCCGCCAGCGTTCGTCTAGTGTGGATTGCTGTGCAAACTGAGGAAAACCGCTCCGAAACAGGCAAAATGTTGCAGTCCAAGGCTCAAAACAGGGGTTGGAACCAAAAGAGTAAACAGCTTGATTCGGGGCTGCAAAATGGTACGCTTGTCGGTGTAAGGAGACAACTATGCCGAAGATTGAGATTAAGATAGGCGAATCGAACATTGTCGCTGATGTCACTGAGCAAGGCTCCTTTACTTCTGCCGCAACGGATAAGCCGCTTTTGCGTATTGGGGTTCAGTTTAGTTCTTATGGGGAACAGCAGAAGCAAACTGTCCTTGATTTCGTAACTAACAAGGAGCCGGTGACGATTAGGGGGA